>OOAN01001228.1_pt1 | contig 14695 bp, 11 predicted proteins | sample 1671301 | NCBI WGS metagenome assembly OOAN01 (sample SAMN06348142, study PRJEB24527) | human gut metagenome | biome: human gut; feature: ankylosing spondylitis patient; material: feces | host: Homo sapiens | place: China | collected 2015-10
AAGGGCAAGTTCTACAAGGTCTATTACGAAGAGGAGGAGTAGCGGCGCCTTCGGTTCTCTTCGGTCGATCGGCGGCCCGCAGCGATGCGGCCCGCTTTTTTGTGTCAGGACCTTTTGCCGGCGTTTTTCGGTGTTGCGCGGGGCGGCTGTTCCCTGAGTGACTGGCGTCCCCGGTGTCTCTGGCGTCCCCGGTGTCTTCGGTGTTTCCGGCGAAATTCGCAGCGACTTCTCCCGTTTCTCCCGTTTCTCCCGTTTCTCCCGTTTCCCTCCCGCGCCCCGTATTATACTTTTTTCATTCCCCGTCTGCTATCCCCCGTCCGCCGTTTTTCCGCTCGCCGATAGCTGCTCCTCTCCGTATTGTCCCGGAAAAATTGCCCCTCCCCGGTCCGAAACCGCACCGAAAACCCGGCCCTGCGTTGATTTTGCCCCGTTTTGCTTGCTTTATTCCATTATTTTTTGTAATATGAATTTATTATCCGTGCGTGTTGTGACTGCACGCATGGTACCGGCCGTGCTGCGGAACCGGATGTTTTCCGAAGAATCTGTATTATGGCCGCTGGGGGTTGTGATAATTGTAGCTTGCGACGGGAAGTATTTTGCCGTCGTATCGATCGTTTTGGGATGTGACGCCGCCTCGGCTGCCGGATTCTTTCTATCTCCGATATTCCGAAACGGCGCGATTGTGGCGTGAACGGGTGTGAGTTCCCGGCCTGCCCGCGATTGAGCTTCGAAACGGGGCACTTCTTTTGTAAGCTACAAGTGTGTAGTAAAAAATCAGGCTATTATTCCGGTAATTTGCGCTATGAAAAAGCAGAGGCGAAATGACTTTTTTATTGGGCAGGTTGTTGCCGGGCTGAGAGCGGCCCGGTTGGAACGCAAGCTGACTCAGGAGAACGTACGCTTCGATACCGATCTGAATATCGCACGGATCGAAAGCGGGCGGCACAGTATTTCGCTGACTACGATCGCCGATTTATGTGACTATTATAAGATTTCTCCGGCGGATTTGTTCCGGAACATTGCGACGCATCCCTGACTTCACACAGAAAGAACCGGTCTTAAGGCCGGTTCTTTCGCTTATGCTTCGAAGGGTTTCTCGAAAGCCAGCCTTTCACCGCTTCCGTAGACGATTTTGCCGCAGTAGGCGAATCCCAGCCGTTCGAGCATCCGCAGCATGTAGCGGTTGTCGAAATTGGTGTCCACCCTAAAACTGCCGACGCCCCGTTCGCGGGCCACGCCGCGGCCCTTCTCCCCGTCGGCCACCGCCAGCCGGTGCAGGACGACGTAGTCGCCCCCGGTCAGCCACGCCCCGTCTATTGCCCCGTAGGCCGGTTCGCCGTCGAAAACCACTGCCCCGTATGCGATCGCGGCGCCGGATGCCCTCCCTTTGTCGCACTTCTGCGGCGTTCCTGCAGCTGCGGGTTCCTCCGCCGTGCCGGACTTCTCGAACACATACCCGTACCCGCGCGCTATGTCGTTGTCGATGTCGGTCCGTGCGGGGTAGCCGTCCTGCCATTGCAGGCTCCCCAGCGCCCGCATCTGGGCCTGCGCCTGCCGGATGATCTCCATGATGCGCTCCGCATCGGCAGGCTCGGCCTTCCGGTATTTCAGATCTTCGTTCATGGCGGCAAATATAGGATAATTGCCGGAATTGGAAAAGACTTTTTTTCAGTCCGAAGGGGTGTGCCGCCGTACGGTGAATATATTTTCGTATTTTTGCCGGAAACAGAATCATGCCGATATGAAGAGATTCGTTATAGCCTGCGCCTGCCTGCTCGCCGCCTGTGCGGTTCCCAAGGGATTCACCGATAAGGAATGTGAAGTGATTGCCTCGCAGAGCGGGGCGGTCATGCGCTTGTGCCGGATCGGCGACCGTGCCGATTCGCTGTTTCTGCGGCGGAAGGCCGCGCCGCTGGGGGCTGAGGAGTTGAAGTCGGAATATTTCCGCCGGCTGAAGCAGGGCATGCTGCTCACCGTGCGGGATACTGCCGACGAAGGTGTCGGAATCGCCGCGCCGCAGGTCGGCGTTTCGCGCCGGCTGATCGCCGTGCAGCGTTTCGACAAGCCCGGCGAACCGTTCGAATGCTATGTCAATCCCGAAATCGTCGGTCGCTCGGCGGCCCGTACCGCCGGCAGGGAGGGGTGTCTCTCCGTCCCCGAAACGTCGGGGACGGTCCTGCGTGCTGACCGCATCGTGCTCCGCTATCTGGATGAAACGACCATGCGACCGGTGACGGATACCGTCGAGGGATTTACCGCCGTGATTTTCCAGCACGAAATCGACCACCTCGACGGGGTGCTGTTCATCGACAGGATGCAGCGCGGGAATTAGTCCATTCCGACGCGGAAAGCGGGAAAACCCTACCGAAGGTTTTCCCGCTTTACCTTATGCGGATGCGAAGCGTCTGCTGCGCAGCAGATAGACGAGCAGCAGTGTTTCGAGCGCTTCCGCGACGGGTACCGCGAGCCAGATGCCCGTCACGCCCGCCATGTGCGGCATGACCAGAAAGCAGAACGTCATCAGCACGATGCCGCGCAGAACGGTGAGTCCCGTTGCGAGCCGTCCCCGTTCGATGCTCTGGTAGTAGCCGATCGTCACGACGTTGATCCCGAAGAAGGGATAGCCCGCCGCGAACCACGGCAGTCCCTGCACGGCGATGGCATACGCCGGGGCGTCGGGCGTCAGGAACAGCCCGACGATCCACGGACTGCATAGCCACGTGAATCCGAACGCCGCCGCGCCGCACAGCGCCGCCGTGCCGAGCGCCATTCGCAGCGCTTTCCGGCCGCGCCGCATCAGCCCTGCGCCGTAGTTGTAGCTGATGATCGGCTGTGCCGACTGGATGATGCCGTTGTAGACCATGAAGATGATCGGGAAGATGTAGCAGGCGATGCTGTACGCCGCCACGCCGTCCTTGCCGACGTAATGGATAAAGGTGTAGTTGCCGACGATCATCAGGCACGAAATGGCCAGCTCGCTCAGCAGCGCCGGGAATCCGATATAGCTCATGTACCAGAGGTTGCGCACCGTGAGCCGCATGCTTTTGCCGCTTATCTTGAGCTTCACGAACCGGAGCGTCCGGCTGCGGCGGAACATGTACCAAAGCATCACGCCCGAACCGACGACGTAACCGATGCCCGTGGCGACGGCGGCGCCCGCCAGCCCCCATTCGAATACGAAGATGAAGAGGTAGTCGAGTACGATGTTGATGCACGCCGCCATGATGTTGCAGGCCATGGCGAATCCCGGCGCCCCGTCGAGCCGCACGAAGAACATGCCCGAGCTGAGCAGCGCACTGAAGGGCAGAAAAGGCACGAACCAATACATGTACTCCAGCACGAGCGGCATGAGGCGTTCCGAGCTGCCCAGCAGCCGCGCCGCGCCGGGTGCGAACAGACAGATCGCGAGGCTGTATGCCACGAGCAGCAGCGACGAAACGACGACGGCCTGCGTCACGTTGATCCGCGCCGTCTTGACCTTTCCGTGTGCGAGGTGGATCGACGCCACGACCGAAGCGCCGACACCGAACATCAGTCCCACGCCCGTATTGATGAGGAACAGCGGCGCCGTGATATTGACTGCCGCCAGCGCGTCGCTGCCGACGCCGCGGCCGACGAAAATGCCGTCCGTGATGACGAACGCCGCCGAGAAAACCATTCCCAGAACGGTAGGGATCAGCAGTTTCCGAAAAAGCTTCGGAATCTCCATGCTGCCGAAATCAATACTGTCTTTCATCGCATTCGTTTTTTGGAGTGCAAAGATACTCGCTTCCGGCCGGGCGAAAGTTAACATTTGGTAAAAAAAGCCCCTCTTTTCGAGGCTGACTGTTTTTGAGATACCGTTCTGTAAATCAGAACGGTATTTTTATTGAAAAGAGGAAGGGTTACGAATTGGTGACGGAAGTCTTACATTTTGTTGCACCCTTATACAATATATCCAAGAACTCACGACAAATATAGTTAAAATATTATACATAAGCAAATTAACGAATAGAAAAGCATTAAATACTATTTAAGCATATCCAACTCGGATATGCTTTTTTGTGCTACGAGCGGGTTGATTATTTAGTTGCCTGTTTTAACTAAATTATTACTATCGGAATGTTTTCTATCATTGCATCGTCTAACCAACGATCATTGTAATGAAGCCATTGAAAGGTAATCCGACTCTGCGTTTGTTACGTCTGGTATTGCGACGATTCAATCGTCTCGAACTACTCATCCAAAACAATTCTCGACCTTTACCCGATGACCTGATCGACACTCCGGCAGTCCGCATGCTTACCCGGATGTCCGACCGTACCCTCTCCCGTCGTCGGAGCGACGGCACGATCCCTTATGTCAAGCACGGCGGCAAAATCTATTACAGCAGATCGCGCGTTCTCGAAGCCCTCCGGAATGAACCCAACGCCACATCAACTAATAAAGTAAAGAAGTCACGAACTATATTAAAAAATGGGGAAAAAGAGTAAACATATCGGAGTATTGTTCCTGCTAAGGTCTGTTGGAGACGAATCCGTCGACATACTCTTTATCATGGGCAACGACAGCGAAAGCCTGCCTGATGAGCTTGTTTGCGACAGCGATCATGGCGAGTTTTCCAGGCTTCCCGTTCTGCCTGAGCCGCGTGTATGTCTCTCCACATTTGGCATTGAACCTGCTGGCAGTCCATGCAGCCACATAGAGAAGTCCTCTGGTATATGCATCTCCGTTTCGGTTGATGTGTCCTCTGATGTTTACCGAAGTTCCGGATTGTTCGTAAGTAGGACAGATACCGAGATACCGGGACACCTGTTTGGCATTCTGGAAGTAAGTGAAGTCTCCGGTAGTGATGATGAGTGCCGTGGCGAGCGTTATGCCTATGCCTTTGATGGTCGTCAGCAGTGCGAGTTGTCGGCTGAACTCGACTTCGACCAGATCCGTGAGTTCCGATTGAAGCCTGTCACGCCTCTTTTCAAGGAACTCGATCGTTTCGTCTACGGTATGAGTCGCTCCTTTGTCCGGAACAGGCAGGCATGCGAGGGAGCCTCGAAGGTTCGACATGGCCGTAATCTGCTTGGTAAGTTGACGTATGACCGTTCTCTTCTGCCGGAGCCGCAGGATAGCCTCTCCCTGTATCTTGAAAGGTTGCGGATTCATCTTCTCTCCGTAGAGAGCTATGAGCCGAGCGTCGATCTTGTCTGTCTTGACCGTGGAGAGCATGGCTCTGGCGAAGTTCTTTATCTTCAGCGGATTCTCCATGCTGACAGCAATCCCGGCGACATTGAGCAGGTACAGCAGCATTGCGCTGTAGTTCCCGGTCGCTTCCATGACACAGTGGATACTGCCGTCTTTGGGAAGAGCCCCGATAAACTGCTTGATCCCGGTGGTCGTGTTGTTAAAAGTCCGGATTTCTCCTCCTTTGTCAGAGGAGTAAGCCACCACAAACGTAGCTTTGCTCACATCGATCCCAATGTACCTCATGGCCGTTTGTTGTTTACGTCTAATGACATCTGTTACATCTTGGTCCTTCATTGCGAATGCGGGTTCGGACACCTTACGAACTATCCGGATTCTGATGTAAAGAGTATGGGGTCGGAACATGACTTCCGGTCTCGAAGACCAATGAAAACTCGGACTTATTCCATACTCTGATGTCTTAATTACTCAAATTTATAATGATTAAAGGAAATATACAATGAAAAAGATGATTCTTATCGAGCGAAGCAAATTCGCTCTGCTCGTTCGCAGCCACATGAAAGCCTCGAACATGCTCCTCGTATTGCAACATGTCTGCCGGGAGCGCCGTATTTCTCTTTCGATGACGCAGGAAGAAGTCTGCCAACTCATCCGACTCGATCCGGATTTCGTCGAGAAATACAAACGTCGCGGGAAACTCTGTCCCGTCGAGGATCAGGATGGCAAACAATACTACAATGTACTGGATTTCATCAATCTGAAAGACATGCAGGAGAGTAAGCGTATTTTCTATCAGACAATGGAACAAGCAGTGCCGGATACGGCGATTACGATTGATCGGGAATAACCACTCAAATTCAACGAGGCTGCCTAACAAATTTTAGACAGCCTCGCTTTTTTATAACTTCGGCCCTTTGGCCTTTACGTTCGTCACGGGCCGCACGAGAAGAATATGATTGCGAATAAAGTCCGATTCGGGCGGAGGCACGACGTGCTCCCGTTCTTCCGGCGGTTCTTCTTGGTTCCCGGATGCCGCAGAAAGCGGCTCTGCCTTCGACGGTCTGACGACCTCGTCCACCACCTCCGCATTTTCGATCTTCGGCTCATTGCGGTTATCAGCTGTTTTCGCCTGCATCTCCTGCTGCTGTGCGATGTCGAGTTGAATCTTCCGGGTCAGCGACTCTGCCTCGGCCTTGAGCCGCTTCAACTCCTCCTCTTTGGGCCATACGGCTGCGATCTGTTGCTCGAAGGTCGGAATATCGCGGGTGAATTGCTTTTTCTCTTTCTCGTAGGTCGCCATTAGTGACGGTATCGTGTCGAGCGCCCGGATAAAGTTCGTCGCCGCGGTTTTCGGCTCCGCAGCCAAATGCCCGTTGTTGAACGTGTACTTGATGCCGTCCAACCCTTCGACCATGAATTTATTGACCGTGAGCGCCAGCCCGTCTTTCTGCATTCGCTCGGTGCGAACGAGAATGCGGAAATCGAACAGCGTGCCGATTTTCTGGTAATCGTCGCCGGTATTTACCGTGCGGTCGATCTCCACGAGGCGTTTGCCATGAGCGACAATATCCGCGGATTCCACGCCGTCGATCCGCAGGGGATTGGCCCGCTTGCCTTTGGCGTCCGGCGGCGCCACCTCGTTGATATAGTCCCAGTCGCGTTTCAGACGTTCGAGCATCGCATCCCGTCGTCCGATCTCCGCCGTGTAGCGTTGCAGTTGGCTCTGCGCCTCATGCCGGGTACGCATGAAGATCGTCTGCTCGCTCTCCAGCGCCGCGATCCTGCCTTCGAGCTTGGCTTTTTGCAGCAGGTCGGTATTTCCCGACACCACGGCCATCCACTCCGCGAAGTTCATCCCCGAATCCTCGCTGATGGCCCCCTCGTCCAGCCGCCGCGCACCTAACCGGTTACGTTTGAGCTGGTCGATGAACTGCTGTTTGTTATGCAGCAGATTCAATTTGTAGGCATCGAGCGTGCGCAGAACGGCATAGACATAGGCTTTGACTTTATTACCGGCATACTCCTTGGCGACTATGTTGCCTTTCCGTGCGCCGCGGCCGTTGCGTTGTTCCAGATCCATCGGCCGCCACGGAATGTCGAGATGGTGCATGCAGACGATTCGTTGCTGGGCATTGACTCCCGTTCCGAGTTTCTGCGTCGAGCCGAAAAGCACCCGGATTTTCCCGTCGTTCATGGCGTCGAACATCGCCTGCCGCACCTTGTCGCTCGCGGCTTCCTGTACGAAGCGGATCTCCTGCGCCGGAATACCGTGGTCTTCGACCAGTTTGCGTTTGATCTCCGAATATACGTTCCAGATGCCGGGTTTATAGGTCGAGAGATCGCAAAAGACCATCTGCGTGCCTTTCTGATCTTCGTATCGCCGGTAGTATTCAGCGATGTTGGCGGCACTGCGGCTGGCCTTGTTGCCCGGCGAATCCGCATACGCGGGACTTATCAGCCGCATGTCGAGCGAGAGCTTGTTGGAGTACATCGTCACCAACAGCATCAGGGCTTTGACCTCCCCGTCGCTCAGGTCGGTGCGTCCGATATGTTCGGGATCTCCCGTCTTGGCGAAGAGCACCAGTTTGTCCAAAAACGCCTGCTGATCGTCGGTCATAGGTATCTGGCATAGCTCCTCGTCCAGCTCGGGACGGTCGATTCCCACGTCTGCGGCTGTGCGGTAGTCGGTAATCTCGTTGTAGAACATGGCCAGTTCCGGAACCTTGATGAAATAGCGGAAACGCTCTTTAGAGATCACTTCGTTGGTCACCGAAAACTCGAACTCCGATGTTTTCTGCGCAAATACCGCGGCCCACGCATCGAAACAGGGAATGTCCTGCCGCTCCAGCTCTTTGGGACGCAGATACTTGAACAGCAGATATAGTTCCGTCAGGGAGTTGGCGATGGTCGTTCCCGAAAGGAACGTCGCGCCGAGATCGCGCCCCGTGCGCTGCTGAATGGTGCGGATGGCGTACAGCAAATTCATGGCCTTCTTACTGCCGTCGGTATTTCCCAGTCCCGACACACGGCTGTGGCGGGTGTTGAACATCAGATTCTTGAAGTTGTGCGATTCATCGACGAACAGATGGTCTATTCCCATCTGCTGAAAATCCACCGTATCGTCCTTTTGCGCGTCGATTGTCTCCTGCAACTCGTGGAGCTTGGCATCCAGATTCTCCTTGCGTTTCTCCAGACCGCGCAGAATCCAGCCGTCCACATGTCCGCCCTGCTTTTCGTAGGACGCCAGATTTTCATCTATGTCGTCCATCTCCTGCCGGAGAATCTGCTGCTGCACCTCAGCCGACTGGGGTATCTTGCCGAATTGTTCGTGCGTAAGGATGATGCAGTCCCAATTATTGTTCTTGATGTCGCTGAAGATCCGCAGGCGGTTTTCCGGCGTGAAGTCCTCTTTGCCGGGATAGAGCAGACGGGCATTGGGATAGGCCGTGCGGAAGGTTCGGGCGATCTCGTGGATGTTGGCTTTGATACCGATGATCATCGGCTTGCGGGCCAGTCCCAGACGGTGCATCTCATACGCTGCGACGCACATGATGAGCGTCTTGCCCGTACCGACCTCGTGGTCGCAGATGCCGCCGCCGTTCTGCTTGATCATCCAGATCGCATCCTTCTGGCTGGGATACAGGTCTTCGATGCCCAGCCCCCGCAGGTCGAGCCCCGGAAACTGCTGGTGGCTGCCATCGTAGCGTGGACGGACATAACAGTTGAATTTGCGGTTGTAGAGATCGGTCAGCCGCTCCTTGAAATCGTCGGGCTGCGCATGCAGCCATTCGACGAACGCCTGCCGGATTTCGGTGATGAGCGTGTCGGCCTTCTGCCGGGCCTCGAAGTCGGGAATCCGGATGGTCTTGCCGTGTTCGTCCTTGCCGCCGTCCTTGTTGATGTTGGGCAGCGTGTTGAGCATGGCATGATGCAGCAGATCCATACCGTCGTAGACCTCGAAGTCCCCTTTGACGACGTATTTCTGGGAGATCAGAGGGCTGTACCCGTGGTTCTCAATGCCGAAGGCATCCATCTTCGCCGAATAGCTTACCGATACGGGCACCTGAAAGAAATGCTCGCAGAAGCCTTCGTAAATATCGGTCGGTATCCATCGCTCGCCGAGGTTGAAATCCAGCTCCTCGAACTCGATGCGTTTGGGTGCGGCCTCACGAAGCAGCGCGAGCGAGCGGCGGCTGGTATCGTCGTCGGGATTCTCCTTGAGGTAATTTTCGATCCATTCGGCTTTGGCGACGACATTCCCTGCCGCGAGCCGTTCGCGGATTTCATACCCCTTGACCATCGGATTGTAGAAAATGCGAGCGCCCAGCTCGTCGGTCAGCTCTTGCCGGGAGCGCGATGCGAGCGACTCCATATAGGGAAACTCCACCCGTCCGAACTTGTTGAGCGAGGCGGCCAGCGCTTCGGCCGCCGTATCGACGTGCTTGAGCTCGTAAGGATCGAACGATACGGGGCGTCGGAGGATGTCGGAGAGCTGTTTTCGGCCTTCGACGAAGCGTTCGAGCCCCAGCACCTCCCGCCCGCCGGGATCGTTCAGGATGAAGGCGGCATTCTCCTTCTTGTTCAGATCGCCCAACAGAGCCGTGAAGTTCTCGTAACATCCGTTGAGTTTGCGCCGCAGACCCTTGTATTCGATCTCGTTCTGCATTTCGAGCCGGTAGAGCAGCTGGTAGGTATCCCGCAACGGGATATAGCGTTCGGCCCGGTATCGGGACAAGGTTCCCAGCTCTTCGGGATGGAACGTGCAGCCCTGTCGTGTCAGGCCGACCAGACGTCCGACCTGTCCTTCGAACAGAACCAACGACCGCTCTTTGTAATGCGGAAGTATCGCGCCGGTAAAGGGCCGCGGATCTTTATTCTCCGAAGCCAACGTAGCGACTGCCGCCGGGGCATCCGCAGCCTCCGCTGCCTCCGCCGGTTGTGCGAACAGATTCCCCTGCGTGAAGAGATCGGACATGCCGGTTGTATCCGTATTGCGCCCCGCTCGCCGCCGCAGGGATAGCGGACGGCGGGCGATCGGAACGGCGGCAGCGCTGCCGAAAAGCGATGCGGCCGGAGCCGGTGCAACGGATGCCGGCTCCGGTGGCGCCACGGATTGCGGAGCCGCGACCCGATTTTGCCTCCGTGCGATCGGCGGCACGGTTTGCGCCTGCGGAATATGGAGCGGACGGAGATATTGCGTATATCGTTCGGTGTCGAGGCGGGCTGCGAAATCATTTGCGAGGATTCCGCGCAGCCGCTCGGCAATCCGTTCCGGGCCTCCGTCGTAGTGCAGTACGAGAGCGGATTGTCCATAGAGACCTTTTTCATGCGAAAACGTCGTATGGATCGCGTGCTTGAAATCCTGGTGGTAGTCGTTCAGGTAAATTCCGTTGCCGATCTTGGACGAACTGACGAAGCGTTGCTCGTCGGGGGTAAGCTTCCGCTTTTCGCTCTGTTTCTGTAGGACGACAAGATCGCTGGCCACTTCCGTGCCGGCATACTCCGTAAAGAGATTGTTCGGCAGCCGCACGGCCGAAACCAGCCGCGCATGCTCCATCAGATAGCGGCGGACGGGTTCGTTGCCGGGAGCGTCCATGACGCCCGCCGAGGTGACGAACGCCAGAATACCGCCTTCGCGGAGCGTATCCAGACCCTTGATGAAGAAATAGTTGTGAACGGCCTTGAGCGCTTGTCCTCGAACCGGGTCGTCGCTCTTCCGAAAGGATGCGTCGAAAATCCGGGTATCACCGAAGGGAATATTGGACGTTACCACGTCGAAATAACTGTCATAGGCCGATTCGATGGTTTGGAAACCGTCGATGACGACCTGCTCTCGTTCCCGGGCCAGTGCAGAGAGCACTTGTCCGGTCAGCAGGTCTTTCTCGAAAGAGAGGATTTCGACTTCGCCGTCGGCGGTCTCCCGGAACGACGAAGGGAAAATCCCGGCCCCGGCGCTGGGGTCGAGCAACCGCCGGGGAACGACGCCAGCATCCCGGAGCGTCTCGGCGAGTGCACGCACGATGGCCGGCGGAGTGTAGAATGCCGTCAGCGTAGAATTGCGCATGCTCTGCACGAAGTCTTTATACCGCTGTTCGCTGCCGGCGTAATGGCGCAGCAGTTCGTGCAGCTCCCTCACCTGCGGGAAGAGTTCCCGGTCGGTCTTTCATTGCGTGAGGTCGTCGTCCGCAGCGGCCGGCTGTAAGACGCATTTCAACGCTCCGAAGCCGCTGTACGCAGCCAGGGCGTCTCGCTGCTGCGGAGTAAGTCTCGTAGATGGCGCGAAAACGATACGCAGGGCGGCGATGTTCGCCTCCAGATGTTTCCTTTTATTGTATGCCATGCCGTTCGATGTGGGTTTGGATGAGTCCGGTGAGTTCTAAAAGGAGATTTTTATAGGACGGGCTGCTTTCGAAGTCGTCGGTCAGGTCGTACATCTCGAACGCCTCTTCGCAGACGGGAAGCAGTTTCAGGCAGAAAGCGGTGCGCTGCCGGGCTACGATCTCCGGGAACCATTCCGACACGACCTCGAAGATCGCATCGTATTTCGAGAAGCGCAGGTCTTGGTACAGAACGGCGTTCGAGAGTTCCAGAGCCTCGTAGACGCTGTTGCCGTTGCGAACGGCACGTTCATAGGTCTGGGCCGCATGGTCGCTCCGCTCGGCGATGAAGTGTTTGTCGGAGAGCAGTTCGGGATGGCTTTCGCGCAAATAAGCGGTAAGAGTTGCCGCGAAGTACGGCAACTCTTTCTCTTCTACGTGTCGTTTCATAATGGCTAACCGATTTTCATGCCTTTGGGTTGTGCGCCGGGAAGCGACGGAAGACGCCGGCGGACACGCTGGCGCGGACGCGGATTCTCCTCGCCCAGACGCGAACGGTAATTGCGGGCGTTGTTGCCGAACAGGGGCCGGCCCGTGTCGCTGTAACGAAGGTCGGTGCTGATCGTCTTGCCGCCGACTTTCATGCCGGGGATGAAGACGACCTCGTGGTTGGCCAGCTTCGCCTGGATGTCTGCACTTACCTTGACTCCGAAAACCGTATCGTGGATGCGCAGATGCGGATTATTGTCGTTGCGGAACACCACGTCTCCGCGGTTGGCGTCCACGCGGGCATGGCCCGAGATGACCCTACCGTCCTTGAGGTGGATGTCTTCGACGAAGATCTCCTTGCCGGAGCGCAGCGCCTCGATGTCGTCGCCGATCTCTTTGCCGTAAATTCGGGTGGGGAGCGTCAGCGCATCGACCGGAAGCGTCGTCAGACGGTTCGTCGCCTCATGGACGCTGACATAACATTCGCACTCGCGGCCCGAGGTAAAATCTTTCATTTTCTTGGTGGAACCCAGATGTCCGTCGGTTTCGAGGCGCTCGATTTCCTTGTCCGTGAAGAGCTCCTTATACGGCGATATTTTGTACTGCGGCTCGTCCAGACGTGTGAAGATACGGAGTTGGACATTGCCTGCATCGTCACGGATCGGCGAGACCGTGCCGAGGCCCAAATCGACCCAGCGGCCGTCCACCTTGTGTTTTAGCGGTACCAGTTTGTTGGGGATACGTCCCTTGAGGATGTCGCCCATGCTTTGATTCTCCAGCAGGATTTCTTTGTTCAGGTCCAACGCCTGAATCTGATCCCACGGAAGTTCCCGTTCCTCGAACTTATAACGGTCGGCGAACTTGGCGATACGCCCCTCGTTGTTGAGTTCGTAGTCGGAGACCTCTTTGGCCAGGGAGCCGTCCTGATCTTTGCCTTCGCGGACTTGGATGATGGAATCGAGGATACGGTCGAGTTTTTCGGTACCGATCCGAAAGAAACTTCAGCCCAAGTCGGACGGGCGTCCGTATTGGTTGCGAAGGTTCTCGAAAAAGGTTCCCAAAACCGTTCGGTTGTCGAACGAAAGGGCTCTGCGCCGATCGCCCGGAGCCGTGCTCACGGTGTTGAACTCTCCCGTCTGCTCGTTCATCTCGCTGACCAGACGCAGATCGTTCGTCTTTTTGTCGAGGACGGCCAGCACGTCCTTCGATAGCTTTTCCTGTTCTCTTGCCATAATGCAGATAATTAAATGAATAAATCGAATGAATGGTGAAAATCCGCCGGCAAGATAAAGCCTTTTTCAGTTCATAACACCAAAGGCGTCCCTTCTGGCGAGAAGAGGCGCGAGGTGGCAGAAAATGGCATACTTTAATGTAAAAATATCTTTATCGAATAGAGATACTAATCTCTTGAAATTTACTCCTTGATAAATTTTTCATCAATATTAGTCACAACAACTTTTGTGCTTCGATATATTCTATTGAATCCTTTTGGAGTTTGGATAATACTTTGTGTTTATCTACTTTTTTAAGTTGTCCATTTTCTGAAATAAATGCACCTCTGCACTCCTTGAAAATTTTTTGTGCAGAATATCTCGACAATCCCATATTTTGCAAAGCGATTATTTCTCTGTTTTGAGTTCCATACTCTAAAAGCATCGCCCAATTTTCTCCGGCATTATCTTCTCCTACAATATTTTTAACCATCATATGATAATGATTGAAATATTTTTCAAGCTGAAATCTGAGAATTTCTTCTATATCTTCTATAATTGCGATATCATTAGCAACCACTTCATCAACATTTATCTCTTTGCCCTGATAAATGGTTTTTAGATTTTTAATCTTGATGAATTTTTCCGAATCATTGACTTTTATAACGGTTCGAAGTCTCAGACTTCCGTCAATAATTTTTAGAAAACTTCTTTTATGCCCTTTGGGGGCATGTTCTATTTTATAAAGATAAGCTGAAAGTCTATTTGGGACTGATGCCGGAGGAAATATAAAAGAAATGATGGCGTCTAACAACTCATTGATGCCAATATTGCACATTGCTGATCCATGCAAGACCGGATAGGCTTTGGCTTTTGCCACAAGAGCGATTATCGCATTCCAATAATCTGCCGGTAAGATTTCTTTATCCGCCAAATATAGTTCTAATATATCGTCGTCATGGTTGCATACAAATTCTTTGTGTTCTGCCCTTATATCTGTTGAGGTGCAAATCGGGTAAACTACTCCATCGACAACCGTTTGCATAAACAAGACGTCTTGCGACAGATTTGTTTTTATGTCCAGATATAAACGCTCAAGATTTACGCCGGCACGATCAATCTTATTGATAAATATAATTGTCGGGATTTGCAGTTTTTGCAAAGTCTTGAACAGCAACTTTGTTTGTGCTTGTATGCCTTCCTTTGCCGATAATATGAGGACTGCTCCATCAAGCATTTTGAATGTCCGCTCCACCTCTGCAATAAAATCCATGTGTCCCGGAGTGTCAATGATATTGCATTTCACACCATTCCAAACAATAGATGTCGTAGAAGCCCGAATAGTAATTCCTCTACGTTTTTCTATATCCATAGAGTCTGTTATGGTGTCACCTTTATCAACACTGCCGCGCTTTTCCGTTGCTCCGCAGGCAAATAGCAGATTTTCGGTTACGGAAGTTTTTCCTGCATCAATGTGAGCAAGAATTCCTAAATTTATAA
>OOAN01001245.1_pt1 | contig 14529 bp, 14 predicted proteins | sample 1671301 | NCBI WGS metagenome assembly OOAN01 (sample SAMN06348142, study PRJEB24527) | human gut metagenome | biome: human gut; feature: ankylosing spondylitis patient; material: feces | host: Homo sapiens | place: China | collected 2015-10
AGAATAATTCTTAATAATAGCAAGAATTATATCATCTGTTGCTGTTAAAGCACTAGCACCTTTACTAACATAAGTTCTAACTTCTAAATTAGATAATATATGAATTTCAGTTGCTATTTCACCATTATCATTGTTAGCAACTGAACTTCGGATAATAAAATACGGTATTACACTATTAGCAGAAACATTTTTAGATGTCATTGTAAATAAATAATACGCATATCTTATATTATCAACTGTTGTATGAATAATACGAAATCCATCAATAAAAGGTTTTGTATTATCGCCAAATATAATAGTTTTATTATTATTATTATTATCATCAACCATAGGTGCTATATAATCAATAAGCTCACCAAACTGAGCTTGTGTAGGTATTTTACCTGTTTCAAAATATTGTTTAAGCTGACTTTTAGTTGCCATAAATTTAATTGCATAATAAGATTTAGTTTAATATTAATATGATTTGTAATCTATTAAACATTAAATGAATTAATAATCTTATTATCAATCAAACAATCAGATTATTAATTTTACATTTTAGTATAAGTAAATCTTGTAGAGCCCTTTAATACGCTTGCTAACTCTTCATCAGAATTATCCCAAGCAATATCATTGTAAGCTATACCAGATTTAATAACACCCCTCCAATAAGAATCAACATTAAAAGAATGTTCTTCTTTAATAACATATCCTATATAAAATTTGTTATTATATTTAGCAGGAAAACATTGAAATGTTATATCAGAGTCTTGTCCTTTTGTACAAATAACTCGCACAGTAGGATTTGAATTCATTCTATTCCATTGAATATCAGAAGGAATCGCATTAACAAGAGATGTATCATCGGGACTATGTAAATCACCAATTTCATTGTATATATGTATCATTTGAGCATCTGTAAGAAAAGCCCAATTGATAGCAGCACCACCTTCAAGTGGTCTACCTTGATTACATTGAATAATTAAAAAAGGTACAATATTTCCATCAGAAGCATCATAAACACCTAAAAAGATATATGTATAATTATCATCAATAGTTACAAATCTATAACCCCAAACATGAGGAGCACTCGGATTATATAGTTTTAATGTACTGTCCCCCCCCCATGTTAAATCATTATTCGGAATCTTACTTATTAAATTTTCAAAATCAGCTTGTGTAGGAATTTTCCCAGTTTGAAACAAGGCTTTAATTTGTGCAATAGTCATAGTAATAATAGTTAAAGTTTGACATATATCAGTTAAACTCTAACTATTATTACTAATAACAGTCAGAGTTTAATATAGTAGTTTTTTACTAAATTTACCAGCGTTTTCTAAATCATTTGCGACAACACTGTCAATAGCAGTCCATTTAGTTTGAGAATTACCTGTACAACGATAAACATATAAATCATTAGAACCACCCATATCTACATCCATTGCGAAAGCATAACCAACATACCATTCACCATTTTGTAATACAGGATAAACAGTATATGTTATAACATTAGAATTAATAATTCGCGGATTTGGATTATTATTGGTTCTATTTTGAATATTATAAAACGTAAAATTAGAGCTTTGTAAATATTCAATTAAATCAATTTCATCAGCTTCATTAATATAACCTATATTATTAGCAATATAATGAACATCTGATGAACTTAATACATGATATGAAACAGATACATTTAATAATGTAGCATCTGTTTCAAATCTAAGAATAGCTACAATAACATTATTCGATAATTTCTGATTCCAAGCTCCTATAAGGAAATAAGAAACATTGTTATCAGTAACATATCTCAAACTATTGACAATAATACGGTCAGTATTATCGCCATCTCCAAAGCTTATAGTATTGTCACCAACCCCCCCCTCGATGGCATACTTAACATACCATCAATAAGGTTGGCAAAATCAGTTTGAGTTGGTATAGCACCAGTGACAAATTTTGCTTTCAAAGCAGATTTGGATAAAGCCATAATTTTTGATTAATTAAGATTAGTAACAATACGTTTAATTTTAGCAAACAAACTTTCAGATTTAGTTTCTGTTGCAACTTCAGCAGGTTCTTCTGATAAAGTTTGAACATCATTAGAACGAGTATTTGGTGTACGACCAACTTGGAAAATATAGTGGTCAACACCATTACCTTGAATCTGCATATAATCAATACCATCAGGCCCAGCTGATTGAGTAATAGTAACAGATTTAGAAGTAGCTCCAGAATATGAAGCAGTTACAGTAGCAGTTCGAGCTGCAACATTATTCTTTGAAGCTGTAACAGTAGTTCCACTTAATGTAAATCCAGTACCACTGATTGCTAATGTTGGAGTTGCAGATTCAGTAGTAGCTGTTCCAGTAGAACCAGATGTATAAACAGAAGTTTTAGTTCTCGTACAACGTGCGTTAATAGTAGAAGTTCCACCTGATGCAGCAATAGTTGTAGGATTTGCTGTAATACCAATATTCCAACTACCGTAATTATAGGATTCAATCTTGTTAGCTTCTTGATAAATATACATTGTTCCACTTGCAGATTTACCATTAGCTGACCAAGTAACAGTTTGACTCTTTACAGTAGTTTGAGAAGAAACAGTGGTTCCTTTTGAAGATGCAGTAGCTTCAATAAAAGCAATACTCGGTGAAACATTATTTGTTCCACTTGAAGTATTTTCAGTTGTAACATTTTGTGTAGAACCAGAATCATATTGATACGTAGTAATAGTAGCAGACTTGTTCCAACTTTGAGTACCATTTCCAGCTGTAGCAGTAGCAGAACCACCACTTGCAGGAATAATACCATTTGTTACTGTACCAGCTATTACATCACCATATGTATAAATACCACCAGAAGTAGATTTAACAGTTTTACTGTTTGTTATACTCTTAGAAGCCGTAGCTGATTTAGAACTATCTCCGTCATTTACAGCTTTTATAGTAATAGTATCAGTAGTTTCATTAGTTCCCATACTACTATGAGTAATCGTATTTCCAGATAAACTGAATCTACTATTACCATTAACAGTCATAGAAATTGATAAACTACCACCAACGCTTCGTGTTTGATTCGGGCCAATAGCACCCGAACTATACAAAGCATTATAAGTTTCAGTATTAGTAACAGAAGCACTTACAGTCGCAGAACCACCAGCTGCTGTCAAACCACTACCAATACTTATAGTAGGAGTTCCGTAAGCAGTAATTCGAGGATTGTAATTACTATTAGTTACTTTATTTTCAGCTTGATAAATATCAACGGTTTTATTGGCAGTTGCACCACCCTCACCAGTATAAGTTACAGTAACTTGTCCAACCTTAGTTCTTGCCTTAACTGTGGTTCCAAGAGAAGAAACTGTAATCTCATCTGTTTTTGAATAAGTAACTGTACCAGCACGAGTCGAACCAGATGTATAACTAATTGTTTGCGACATATTAGAAATACTGGTCGAAGAAGTTCCACCACTTGCAGGAATATCAGATGCTAAAACAGAACCACCTGTTAAAGCACCATAAGAAGCCTCATTGGCTTCTTGATAAATAGTAATAGTTGATGATACTGTTTGACCATCAAATGTATTTGAATATTTACCAGTTACAACAATACTTCTCCTACTACCAACAGTTGTAGTTCGATTGCTTGCAGTAACCTTAGTACCAGATATAGAAAATCCAGTAGCATTTCCTGATAGAACTGGTGTAACATTATCTGTACTAACTAAATTACCATTACGATATGTTTTAAGTACAGCTGTAATATTTGCAGTTCCACCTTTTGCAGCAATTTCAGTATTATCACTATTTAACGTTAAATCATATGTATAAGTAGATGCTTCTTGTTCAACAGTAAGAATAACTTGTTTACTGGAATCTTTTTTACACTTTCCAATAAACTTCATACTTCTTTTAGAAGTACCTTTTTGAACAGGTGATGAAATTTTAACAGTCTGATTTCCTTGAAAAGAGGGAGATTCAATATTAATTGAATCTCCACTCCCGTCATTCCATTTATTAGTGATAACACTCATAAATGATTAATTAATTTATTCAGCAGGTTCGAATGTCCATTCGTCATTAGACAAAACACTCAGAGTCTGCTCACCACCACCCTTCGGAATAGTAACAGTTGCGGTAGTTGTACCCTGCGAATTGAGATACAGATAGCTGTCACCAAGAGCCTGAGTAATAGTAATAGTTTTAACAACAGTCGAACCTTCACCCTTAATTTCAAGAGTTGCAGAACGAGCTTCGATAGTTTCGTTCTTCGGTACAACAACAGTAACATCATAAGTATATTCTCCAGTAGCACCGGGGTCACCAATAATAGCAGTACCAGACGTAGCAGTTGTACTATCATTAACCTTAAATGATGTTACATTTGCAATACCGAAGTTAGTTTTCCATGTAAACGTAAGAAGTTTCGAGTTAGACTTACCAGTTACATGAATTGTTTCACCACCTTTAGCAACATTAATAGTTAAACCATCGGGAGTAATAAATTCGTCAGCAGCCTTTTCAAGAACCGTGACTGTAACTGTGTTAGTCTTTCCGACAATCTTACCGGGAACTTCAGTGCTTCTATCTGCACGACCGGTATAAGGATTCACAGAATTAATCTTAATCTGTGCATTTCCAGTACCAGTTTTAGGAACCCATGATAAATAACTCGGAATAGTTGCCATTGTTTTTTTTTTGGTTGATTAACTATAATAACAAACTAATTACCAAATTCCCATTCAGCTGTATCACTTGCGAAAACAGTTATGGTATCATGATAATTATTATCTTTATTTAGAATAACAAGAGTTTTATCAACAGCTAATTCTACAACAGGTTCATCTATTGGCCAAACTTTTTTACCATTAAGCCACATATCAAGAACCTGCCGACGATTACCATTAAGCATTACGACAGCTTCCGTAGCTCGTTCAAGAAGATTAAGTTGTGCCATAGTTGTAGAATTTTATTAACTTTGTGGTGTTTCAAGAGCAGTCACACGACTTTCCAAAGAAGTATAATTACTCTCTAATGTACTTACTTTACCACTTAAAGTAGTAACAGTTTCTTGTAATGTATTAACAGTACCTTCAAGAGTTTCTACTTTTGTTTGTAATTGTTGAACAGTTGAAGATTCAGCCTTAGTGGCTAAACCTTCAACTACAAAAGTAATTAACTTCTGAAAAGCACCAGTTTTCGGAGGCCAGTTTAAGGCACAAAATATTTTACGAATTACTGATTCTTTCATATCATTAAACCGTTAATTAGATTCGACATTACCAACTCTAAATATAGGATGTTTAGTACCGTCACCTTCGATTTGCATATAATCAATACCGTCCTTAAAACGAAGAGTAACAGGTACGATTAAAGATTCATCACTTTCAGTTTGAAGAGTAACATCAATTTCTTCAGTAATAAATCCAGTAGCAACAAATTTGACTTTAATAACAGTTCCCGGTATAGCAGTATAATTAAATCCAATACTTGCTACAACAGTTCGTAAATCTTGAGGCATCCATTCACCATCAATTAATACAGAAGCAGCAGTAACTGTTTCAACTGGTGCGTTCTTTTCAGTAACAGCGAATACAAAATATTCCTTAGTTGTAGGTTGAGGAGGAGTTTCCTCTGTCATTACGACTTTAACATCAATCGGTTCTGTACTACCATCTTCTAAAACAATATCTTTTTCAGTATCGTTGTATCCGGTAGCAGTAAACTTAACACGAATAGAAGTTCCGGGTTCACCAGTATAAGCAAATCCCATTGCTTCACCTTGTAAAGTTTGTTCAACCCAACTATTATTATTCCATAAATAACCATGAACACCTGTTGTGATATTAACAGATTCCTCAGTTACAGCATGGATATAATATTGTTTAGTAGTAGGTTCAGGCGGAACCTCTTCAAGTACAATAGTAACACTATGTTCACCAGTAGAATTAATCGTACCAGTTCCAGTGTTAGTTATATAACCAGTTTTAGAAGCTCGGAAATCAACACTTGTTCCAACTGGAGCTGTAACAGCCTCAGATTTACCAGCAGTCAATTCATCATTATTGAGAGGTTTCCAATCACTTTCAGTACTGAGTTTATACTCAAACGTAACACCGTCTAAAGCAGTAGATTCAGTATTTACAGCAGTTGCATAGATAGTACCAGATTGAACTGGAACTTTATCCATTTCAACAGTAACTTCTGCGGTAGGAATTGCATAAGTTACCAGTTGTTCAACCTCTATATAACCCGACGAAACAAACCTCAAAATTCGGCTCGTATTGACATCTCCGGTGAGTTGTAGCGGCGTATCTTTTGTGACTTGACCTAATATACCACCCGTGTCCTTATCATAGACGTATGCGGCTATTTTGGCCTTTGTTTCGCTATCGACTACCGTAAGACTTACAGCACCTTGTTCAACTGGTAGAGCTGTAAGAGTAATATCACGAATTATATTCTCATCTAACGTAATACGCTCTTCGTAAGTTTCATATCCACTTGCACCAACCTGAATTAAAATATCACGCGGGTCATAAGTTTCATATGTAAGAGTACCAGTACCTTGAGCAATAACTACATTAGAAGATTTATCAGTAAATATAATTAAAGCATTATCAGGAGTTGCATTTACAGTTAATGTCTTTTTAGTCTTAGGTGTAAGAACAACATTAATTGTCGTATCTTCAACGCCTACATCGACATAAACATCTTTTGTAATGTAATTCTCTTTTTCTACAATATAATGTAAACGACTTTGAATTAAACATTCAAGACTTGCACTGCCAACACCTGCCGATTCTTTACCTTCCGAATTAATCATTCGTATGGTAGAATCAACCGGAACAGCTTCAATCTTAATTGTTATATAATCTTCTTCATTTCGAGGAATACGAATCCAAAGTGTACCATCTTCAAACGTAGTAGGAATCTCGCTTGTAACTTCAATTTGATTAATACTGTTGCTACGAACATGATTATTATGTTCTACAACAATACCATAAATCTCATTAATAGCATCTACAATACGTTTGTTATCAGTAACAAGTTCTTCAGAAGTTTTATCTTGCTTATTAATAAACAAACCTTGAAGCTCTTGAGCTTTTTGTTTTAATTTCTCAATATCACTTGCCGCTGTTGGTAAACCAACTTGTGCGGCAGTAACTCTATGAGGATTATCATAATTACGAATATGAGCATTGAAATTATCTTTGTCATTCTCGTAATCTTCTTTATCAAGTTTCTTGTTTATAGCAGCCCAAACATCTTGAAACTTTTTATTAACTTCAGTAACATGATTGTTAATCCAAACATTCAACTGTTTGAACCAACCTTTAACCCTATTTTCAAGAGCATCAATGTACTCTTTTTGAGGTCGAGATACAGGTTTATCCATATCGGCAGTGTTATCAACATTGCCAAGACCAACTTGTTCTTTTGTTACCTCATGAGGATTAAACTTATTATTAATATGTTCAAATAAAAGTTTTGTAAGTTGTTCAACAGGATTTAAGTCCTCAGCTGTAAGCTCACGAACATATACTTGAACATCAAGAATCTCATTAACAGCATCATTAAAATCAAAATTGGTCTTTACATTCGTCCGATAAATCCACCAAGATTTACCTTCATGAACATAAATACCAGTAAGAGTAAATATCTGATTACTTATGATACCTTGTACTGTAATTGTATGTATAGAACGAACAATCGGTACAAGTATATAAAGATATTGTTGAGTTGGTTTAACCCACGGAACTTTATATTCATAATGTCCTACATCAATATTTCGAGATTCAAACTCGGTAATCTTTGCAGAACTAATATCAGATTTTTCAGTTAGCTTAAATAGAGCACTATTATCGTAAGCAGTTACATTAGTTAAGTCTATTTCAATCCTCTCCTTTGTCCTATATAAATATAGGTGGCCGTTCTTTCGATAGTACATATATAATGTAGGAACTGTTTTAACACCAGCACCTTCACCATCTACTGTACCAATATATTCTCCGGTTTGGCCATTATAAACACTCGGATATACACCATCTTCAAGCACACCGAGCGCTACAACATTTCGAAGATTAATTACTGCCATACCAAGAACAATAACGAAATAAATACTCCAACTACAAAGTTAATAATAATAGGATGAATTTTAAGACCAATTATTGCTTTCTTTCTTGCAGCTTGAATACCACAAATAATGATTTGATAAGCTAATGTAATCCATAAACTCATAAACCAAGTAGCAACAGTAGCCTTAAATAAAATACCTACGACAGTAGCAATGACGAAACCAATAATAATATCGTCTTTATGTTCTGAATAATAACCACTTAAAAAAGTAGTTATTTTATTCCATATTTTCTTTATCATAATACTAATCGTATTTATTGTTATATGACGATTAATAATAATAATGGTGCAACTTGTATGGCTCGGCCTGCGGCCTCGCTCCCCGGTGGGGCAGGAGGTTGCACGCCCACTTGTCACATAACATTAGCATCATTAAGAGAATAACTCCTAACACCACAATTAATAGCATTAGGAGTTATCCTTGTGGTTACATTTTTAACAAATCAATTTCTTACTTAATGAGTGCCAATACCGTTTCAAGTGCAGTAATTGCAGTACTCTTGGTATTGTCAATAGCAATAAATTGAGTAACCTGTAAACCCTCTGTATGTAAATTAAAGGGATGTGTGAAATCAGCACGAGAAGTAATTACATAAGTGTCATACATAACACCCTCGGTAGCTGTAAAAATATCACCATAAACACGGTCATATTCCTTGAAATTAGGATTATAACCTACACCGGCAACATCTGCTTCTTTTTCAAGTTTAGCAACTTGATCATAAGTACCAACCGGAGTTTGATTCTCGTCACCCTCTTCAAGCGTAGCACGAAGAATACCATCAAACGTCACATAATACTCAAAACCTGCGGCGCCAGTGAACGTAACACTTGCTTCGGTAAAATCATCAATCGTGATGCTATCAGCACCAAAGCGAGCATTAATCTTAGTCAAAGTCTTTTCAACTTCAACTTTCAGACGAGCAATAATATCAGCACTTGCTTCGTCAATTCCGTTGATAGTTACGCTGGCATTATAAACTTCCAGAGGATAACCACCAAACGAATTAATAGGCTTGCACGAGATAATAACCTCAGCATCGAAACCTTGATAACCAATGCCACGATTAGCTACGAGATTCGTAAACTTATACGTTTTACCAGCAGGAGCAAGATACTTTTCTTTGTGCTGCTTCGACCACTTAGGATTAATCCAAACGCCGCGTTTAACCTTGCCATCACCAAGACCAAGAACAAACTGCAACATCTCATCATCCTTTACATCCGAAGCAGCTGCAACGACTTTACCAGCCGAATTAAGAAGAACAGCTTGTCCGCGAGTCAGCTTGCTAACATCATTATTAGCAAGTGTTGTCAGAAAATCATTTGCGACAATTACACTTTTCATTTTCTATTCTAAATTTGATTGTTGTTTAACAGCACTAAAACTGTCATCTTTAAGAACAAGAAGAATATCGCTAACTACACTATCTATGAAATCAGGTGTAACTTCCATATCTGACATTTGGTTAATATCAATATTAAAAAGACGTGGCTTCTTAATATATGAAATTTTAACCGCATCAACACAAAAATCATCACCGTAATAAACAAACAACCTATCATCAACAAGTTCACTTATTGGATTAAGATGTCTATTTTTATTACCATAGAAGTTATTTAGAGTAGCTCGAATATTTTCGGTAGCAATTAAATCATTTTCAGAAAACTTATTTCCTACATTTACGAACTCGTCATAAGTAGTATTATAAGTAATAACAGGAATGTCTGTATTATTAACTTTCAATGCAATTTTATCTTTTGCATTAGAAGTAATAATAATACAATCTTTATAATAACGACCAATCAGATTCTCCCAATAAACATTATATCCATTAGAAAGAGCTTGACGTAATCTATCACAAGTTAAACCTGCAATTTCATACAAATCAATCTTATCTGAATCACTATCATAAAGAGAAAGAATATCTGAAATATCAATCTCATTCCCATTAACAATAATTTGTCCATTAAATTCATCACCAGTTAAGGCAATTTTAGACAAATCAATTAGATGATAATATAAATTCTTAACTTCATCATCAGGATAGACCTCATGTAAATTCTCAACAAGTCGAGCTTTGCCATAAGTTAATCGAGAAGTAGAAGAAATAAGTTTTAGATAATCACCCGGAAGAATAACGAAAGCTCTATTTGGATAATCCGCATCTTGCTTATCACGTTTAAGTTTAAGCCACGGAGTTTCACGTTTTAATGATTGAATATCATCTACACGTTTTTTACTATCTTCAAGACCTTCGCCTTTATAATTAGTTTTCCTATTTGATTTAGTTTGTATATATTTAACGGCAGCTCGATTCAGCATCATATCAATAAACTGAGGAGCAATACTCCGATGTCTATTAGATGTTATCTGCTGTATTCGTTGCTCTATTTCGATGTGTAACTCTTTTACCGTTTCATACATGACTAACCTTTCAAACTACGATACTTCGCGTTCCACTCGGCAACAATACCTTTGTTGTTATCATTCGAGAAATACGAGATAGCATCATTAATATTATTACCAATAACATTTTCCGGATTAGAAGCATCGACAATGATAGAACTATTTGGAAGTTGTCGAATAATATTCATCCAAAGATAAATAGTAATCTTAGCTTTCATCTCCAGATGTTTATCATCAACAATACTAATAAACTTCTGTGGGTCACTGTCAATAAGTTCAAGAAGAACAGATTGCTTATCATCGGCAGTCATTGCCATAAATTCCGAATAATCACCTACGCTACCTGTCGATACAACAACATTGTCGATAAGTGCGCTATTCGGATTATTAATAAGTTCTGTATATTTCTTGAGAGCATCAGTGCGAAGTTTCGTCCGAGCAGCTTTGAGTGCTTTACGCTCACTATCCGAAGTAAGATAAAACTGAATATTGACGCTTTTATTAATGTCTTCAACCTTATTAGCAACTTTGCTACTTAAAAGGCAATATCTCCAACTAATATAATCGGGAATATTAACAAAAGTAACATACTTATAAAGTTCCGTTTCATCAAGTTCCTTAATCCGTTTCAGAACAATAGATTCAAGTTCCGAACCAGTTTCATTCTTAATCTTATCAGCTTTTTTAAGTTTACCGATAAGTTCGTCGATATTACTTTTCAGAGCAGGATTACCTAAATCCAAAACGTAAGAAGTATCGAACTCTAAGCCATGAACAGGAATCTCAAGAAGGAAATCATTTAAGTATGTAGTGATTCGTTCTTGCCAAGAACTATCAATAGGAGATACACCAACAACAGTAGGAAGAAGAACTCGCATTTCCTCACTACGGCTCAGCAGTTCATTAACAGGACGAATAGCAGAACCAAGACGAAGAAAGTCAGTTTTGAAAGCATCTTTATTCCGAAGTTCAAAAGAAGAAGGATTGTTCCTCCATTCAATACGAACTGAACGATTAATTTTAATCATATTTTTAACATTTTAAGTTATTCAATCTTTTATATGTTAATGAGTAGTAATAACCTTTCGATTATTACTACTCAAATTGGGTGTTTAGTTTAGAGCTAAATCAAGCCAGAACGAAGTAGTAGGATTATCAATATTAATACCCTGCGAACCAAGAACTTCATAAGAAGCAATATCCTTCGTATCCGACAGTTGAGTACCACTCGCAAGTCCCCACGAAGCAGGCAGTTCAGCCATACCTTTATAGACACCTACTTTATACTCACGACCCTCTTCACAAACAAACTTAATATTACGCTCACCATTCGAACCCATAGTATGGTCAAGGAATACAGCACTATAAGAAGTAATAGGCAGACCTTGATACATATTACCGGCTTCACGGTCACGACGAGCACGAATACCGTGGTCGAACATATCAACAATCTTGACAGTAAGAATCTTACCATTAAACATCTTATAACGGTTAAAATACTTACCATAAGACATCATCTCACCATTACCACTAATCTCCTCATTTCCAAGAGTTACAAAGTAATTCTTAAGACGAGCATCATAGTAGATAGCATCATTGAACATTCGTGCAAAACCTTTACCGCAATAAAGAACAAGTTCCTCAACGGTAGAATCAATACGATTGTCAAAGATACGAGTAATGATACGGTCGAAACGATTAAGTGTCAGAACAGAATACGTTTCATAATTACCAACGGCTTTGAGAATATCAAGAACACCAGCACCACGAGGAATTGCCTCACCAGTCTTTTCATCCTTTAAGTGGATAATACCATTCGAATCGCGGTTGTACTCCGAGAACCACAAGTCCTCTTCGAGCATCTCGCGTCGCATGATTTCCCACATCTTCATTTCGTAAGGCATCCACAGACTACGCTCACCACCAGATGCAGTATCAAAGGCAATATTAACAACCTTATTACCCATGTTACCAGCAATCTCTTTCGAGAAACGGTAATAACCATACTGGTTGGTTGCCTTGCTAAACGACTGGTTATTCGAGCGGTTTCCGTCAGACTTGCTACCCGGAATAGTCGAAGCACCTAATGCCCAAATAGCACCACTAATGAAGTCTTTTGCAACAGCATCAGCCGAGATAGGAGCACCCGACATATTGGTAAAACGATAAACGTATCCACCAGTCGAAGTAGCAATACCCTCATTCTGAATACGCCATTGCATACCAGAAGGAGCAATAGCCGTGTGCTGATAAATAAACCAATTATCCTCCATTTCAACCTCAACAGTTCCGTAAGGCTGAATAGCAGTTTTATCAGATACCAGCTTTTTCAGACGAGAAGTAACACGCTGACGAGGAGCAATTTCCCAAGTATATTGAGTATCACCACCATTCAGCTTAACTTTTGTTGTAACAGCACCTTGACCCTCAGTAAGAGTAAGAAGAGGATACTTGTCACTATCCTTACCCCAAAGATAAGTAAGATTACGATTAAGTTTAACAGGGTCAATCAAATCAAAATTCAGAAGCATATTAGCATCTGTATATTGATTCGAGTCAAATTTTACAGTTCCAATTTCACGCATTGTAAATTAGATTTTTGGTTAAGTTATTATTATAAGGCAAGAACATTTGCTTTATTTAATAGGTAAAACAATTTTATCATCCTTTGCAGTCTTTTGAACTCTGGGATTACCATTGTTTTTACCAGTCTTACTTGCTAATGAACGAAGACGTTTAACTTCTTTTTTAGCAAGTTCAGCTTTAATCAGTTGGTCAACTCCACCGTCGAGATTCATAATAAATCGCATAGCCAATTCAGCAGGATTAGAAAGACGATTAATTTCATCAATCTGCGCTTGACTATAAACCATTCCATTAATCTCTTGAACAGGACGAGAGAAATAATCAAATAACTCTTGACGAGAAACAAGTTTCTCACCATCAGTTGTCTTAATTCTCAGACCTTCTTTCGGAAGAGCGTATTCTCCAATCTGACCTTTAACAACAATTAAATCATAAAGACTACCCGGTGCATTATGAACTTTGACAGTACCGTCATCTTCATAAGAAACACCAAAGTATTTAATTTCCTTTTCAAGTTCAGCCTGCATTTCTTTGGCCTCACGTTCACGAATTGCTTTAATCTCACTCTCTTGAGTTTTACGCAACCAGTTAAGACTTTCAGTTGCATCATCTTTAAGAGTATTATTTGCTTTTGCAAACTCAACAATTCGTTTAGCACGTTCCGGGGAAGTACCTTTTTGAATTTCAGCTTTATAGATTAAATCAGCAAGTAAGTTATCATCATCTTTGATTTCAACTTTGCTATAATCTACATTTGCCGAATAACCTTCGATTGTACCGAACTTACTCTTATATTCAACAAGAGCTGCAATATCAGGATTGTTAGCTAAAAACTCATTAAAACCTTTTGCAAAACCCTCTCGTTCACCAAGAGCTTTTACAGCAGCTTCACGTTTAGCAAAACCCTCAATCGTAGGTTCAAACTTAACAGGTTCACCTTTTTCATCTTTAATAACAATGCCACTGGCTTTTGAAATAGCTTCGATATAATCACCGTCTAATTCATTAGGCTCTTCATCAGACATTGTATCAATCTGTTCTTTTGTGAACTTAATTTCACCGTTATCATCTACGGCGTTTCCGTTATCATCAAGTGTGTAAAGAGTACCATCAATTTCTACTTGTTCCGATTCAGTTTCTTCTTCACCATTACCAGTAGAACCACCCTTATCACCTTCTTCTTCAGCTTTCTTACGAGCAGCTTCCTCTTCAGCTTTACGTCGTTCTTCAGCTTCTTGAACTTCTTTAGCTTCCTTAGCTTTACGTTCTTCTAATTCTTTACGAAGACGTTCTTGTTTTTGCTCCTGAGTTTCATCATCAGGTATAACAACTTTTTCAACAGCCATATTAGTATTTATTTATAGTTGAATATTATTACATGAACAAAGATATACTATATATAATATATTATCA
>OOAN01001254.1_pt1 | contig 14444 bp, 9 predicted proteins | sample 1671301 | NCBI WGS metagenome assembly OOAN01 (sample SAMN06348142, study PRJEB24527) | human gut metagenome | biome: human gut; feature: ankylosing spondylitis patient; material: feces | host: Homo sapiens | place: China | collected 2015-10
TGCCCGAGCAGGAGTACCCCAACGGCTACTTCACCACCTGCTCCTACCCCAACCCTGAGATCTTCGACGCCCTGAAGCTGGGCCTGGATCTGGCCACCAAGACCGGTGCCGACCTGATGCTGGCCACCGACCCCGACGCCGACCGCGTGGGCATCGCCATGAAGTGCCCGGATGGCAGCTATGAGCTGGTGTCCGGCAATGAGATGGGCGCTCTGCTGCTGGATTACATCTGCGCAGGCCGCATCGAGAAGGGCACCATGCCCAAGAACCCCGTGGCCGTCAAGTCCATCGTGTCCACCCCGCTGGCCGATGCCATTGCCGCCCACTACGGCGTGGAGATGCGCAGCGTGCTGACCGGCTTCAAGTGGATCGGCGACCAGATCGCCAATCTGGAAGCTGCCGGTGAAGTGGACCGCTTCATCTTCGGCTTCGAGGAGAGCTACGGCTATCTGGCAGGCCCCTATGTCCGCGATAAGGACGCCGTCATCGGCTCCATGCTGATCTGCGAGATGGCTGCCTACTACCGCAGCATCGGTTCTTCCATCAAGCAGCGTCTGGAAGAGATCTACAAGGAGTACGGCCGCTACCTGAACAAGGTGGACAGCTTCGAGTTCCCCGGCCTGACCGGCATGGAGAAGATGGCTTCCATCATGCAGAAGCTGCGCGACAACCCGCCCACCGAGCTGGCCGGCCACAAGGTGGTCAAGGTCACCGACTACAAGAAGCCCGAGGAGACCGGCCTGCCGGCTGCCAACGTGCTGATCTACGCAATGGAGAACGGTGCGACTGTGGTGGTCCGTCCCTCCGGCACCGAGCCGAAGATCAAGACCTACTTCACCACCCTGGGCAAGGATCTGGCCGAGGCCCAGGCCCAGAAGGATGCCCTGGCTGCTGCCATTGAGCCCATCCTGGCATAAACCGCACTGAAATAAGGTCCCAAAGCCCTTTTGCACCCGCCTGCCCGGCGGTGCAAAAGGGCTTTTTTGCTGGGCGGAACCGGTTGCAGTTTGCGGGCCGATACGCTATAATAAAAGATGACTTATTATAGCCAGCCGCAGCCGGAAACACCGGCGCGGCGGCAGCAGGGGCAGGTGTGCAGATTGCAAAAAACGATTTCGGCCGTGCTGGTGGCGGCAGGTTCTTCCACCCGGATGGGGTTCGACAAGCTCAGCTTTGACCTGGGCGGCGAAACGGTGCTGCACCGCAGCATCCGCGCTTTTGACCAGTGCCCGCAGATCGGCGAGATCGTGCTGGTGGCGGGCAAAAACCGTGCTTTCGTGGAGCAGCAGGCCGTCGGCTGCACCAAGCCGGTGCAGATCGTGGCCGGTGGTGCCACCCGCGCCGAGAGCGCCAAGAATGGCGTGCTGGCAGCCCACGGGGAGCTGGTGGCTGTGCACGACGCAGCCCGGCCCTTTGTGAGCCCGGCCGTCATCGCGGCGGTGCTGGAAGCCGCTGCCCGCTGCGGAGCCGCCGCCCCGGCAGTGCCGGTCAAGGACACCATCAAGCAGGCCGTGCCCGGCGACGGCAAAACGGTGCCGGAAGCCTGCCTTGTGCACAGCACCCCGGACCGCAGTACCCTGTATGCGGTGCAGACGCCCCAGTGCTTTGACCGGGCGCAGTATCTGGCCGCCCTGCAGGAACTGGACGCCGAAAAAGCCCGGCTGGTCACCGATGACTGCAGCCTGTTCGAGCTCACTGGCCGCTCGGTGCAGCTCACCCAGGGTGACTATGCCAACCTGAAGATCACCACGCGGGAGGACCTGCCCCGCCCGGTACAGAAAGAGGAAACGAGAATGCGCATTGGACATGGTTATGACGTGCACCGCCTGGTGGAAGGCCGCAAGCTGATCCTGGGCGGCGTGGAGATCCCCTTTGAAAAGGGCCTGCTGGGCCACTCGGACGCCGATGTGCTGGCCCACGCGGTGATGGACGCCGTGCTGGGTGCGGCGGCGCTGGGGGATATCGGCCAGCATTTCCCGGACAATGACCCCGCCTATGCCGGGGCCGACAGTCTGGAACTGGCCCGCCATGTGGCCCGCATCCTGTCGGAGCACGGTTACCGGGTGGAAAACATCGACGCCACCATCCTCTGCCAGCGGCCTAAGCTGGCCCCGCACATCCCGGCCATGCGGGCCAATCTGGCGGCGGCTTTCGGCCTGCCGGTGGACGCCGTGAGCGTCAAGGCTACCACGGAAGAGCATCTGGGCTTTACCGGCGAGGGACTGGGCATTGCCGCTCACGCCGTCGCCCTGATCGAAACACGGTAACAGGAGTGTGCGTCCATGACACTGAATGCGATCATTGCCAATTTTCAGACCTTCAAGCTCGTTGACCTGCTGGATATCATCATCATTGCGTTCCTGATCTACCAGCTGCTGGGCATCGTCAACCGCACCCGCGCCGGGCAGCTGTTCAAGGGCGCGCTGCTGGTCATGGCGGTTTATCTGGTGGCCGAAACGCTGAACATGCGCACGGTCACCTGGCTGCTCAACTCGCTGCTGCAGGTGGGCCTGCTCACCATGGTGGTGCTGTTCCAGCCGGAGATCCGCCGTGCTCTGGAGCGCATGGGCCAGACCGACCAGTGGGCCGCAAAGCTGTTCAACGTGAAAGGCCGCTACAACGACCCCAGCCTGAAAGGGGCCTGGCGCAGCGCCATCATTGCCATCTGCGACGCGGCAGAGCGCTTTTCGGAGACCAAGACCGGTGCGCTCATCGTGCTGGAACGCCACACCAACCTGTCTGAGATCGTGCGCACCGGCACCCCGGTGAACAGCGCGGTGAATCTGGAAGTGCTGGGCACCATCTTCTACGAGGGCACCCCCCTGCACGACGGTGCCGCCATCATCGAGAACGGCCGCATCAAGGCCGCAGGCTGCGTGCTGCCGCTTTCCAATAATCTGGATCTGGGCAAGGACATGGGCACCCGCCACCGTGCCTGCCTGGGCATTGCCGAAAACTCGGACGCCATCGCCATCGTGGTCAGCGAGGAGACGGGCATCATCTCCATGGCAAAAAATGGCGTGCTGATCCGTCATTTTGACCGCCAGACCCTGTACACCCGCCTGATCGACGAGATGATCCCCAAGGAGCCTGTGGTGGAAAAGAGCACGGCCGACACCTGGAAGGACCGCGCAAAGAGCCTGATGAAGTGGGTCAGCCAGAAAGGGGAGGACGAGCAGCAATGAACAGCAAACCGAACAAGCCGAACGGCACAAAGCCTGCGGTGGGCAGCCACAGCCGGAGCATTCTGGACGACCGCCGCATCCGGCTGGCACTGTCCATTCTGGGTGCCATTGTGGCCTGGATGATCGTGACCATCATCGTGCAGCCCGGCACCACCAACACCATCTACAATGTGCCGGTGGACTATACCTACGATTCCTCCGTTTATACCTCCCGTGGACTGAGCATCGTCAGCGCCGAGGACAAGACGGTGAACCTGAAGATCTCCGGCGACGGCTACACCATCGGCAGCTTGACGGCCTCCGATTTTGTGGTCTACCCGGACTGGTCCAGCGTGCGGGACAGCGGCCAAAAGACCCTGCGCCTGCTGGTGCGGGGGGCCAACGGCATGCTCAATGGCGTCACCGTGACCATCGACGGCTCCGACAACATGGTGGACGTGATGTTCGATGTGGTGGAGGAAAAGACCCTTCCCGTCACCGTGACCACCAATTACCTGACCATTTCGGACGGGTATATCCTCTACAGCACCGAGGTGTCCAAGGATATGGTCACTCTGTCCGGCCCCAGCAGTGAGCTGGACAAGGTGGCCACCTGCACCGCCGAGGTGACCTACTCCGGCGAGCTGGACAGCTCGGTCACCCTGGCAACGCCGCTGCGGTTCTACACCTCCGGCGGCACGGAAGTGAACTTTGAGTACACCGAGCTGGAAGAAAGCAGCGTGGACGTGACCTTGCAGGTGTACAAGATGGCCACCCTGCCGGTGAACGTGAGCTTCATCAACGCGCCCCGCGACTTTGACGAGTCGGTGCTGGTGTATGAGCTCAGCCGCAAGCAGCTCAAGGTGGCCGGCCCGGCGGAAAAGATCGACGCTTTGTCCACCCTGTCCATCGGCACCATCGACCTGTCCACCTTCACCCTGAACAAGGTCTATGAGCTGCCCATTGAGCTGCCCAGCGACATCTACCTGCTGGACAACATTTCCACCATCACCCTCAGCTTTGACTGCTCCGGTCTGGAGACCAAGACCATGAACCTGCCTTCCAGCTGTGTGCAGGTGGTGAATCTGCCGTCCACCTATCAGCTCACGGTGGAGACCGAACGGCTGATGAACGTGACCCTCTGCGGCCCGAAGGCTGCATTGGAGACCCTGACCCCGGAACAGGTGGTCGTGGAGATCGACGCGGAGGACTTCTCGGTGGCCACCGGCCAGCAGAACATCGCCTGCCGCCTGTACGTGCCCTCCAACGGCAAGATCTTTGCACTGGGCAGCTATGTGCTGCAGTGCCGCATTGAAAGCAACTGATAAAAAGGAACACACTGTACTATGATTCTCGTTCGCAACATCCGTCTGCCGCTCTCCGCCGGGGAACCGCAGGCATTTGAAAAGGCCCTGCGGGAGGCACGCATCCCCCGCGCAAAGGTGCAGCATCTGGGCGTGGCAAAGCTGTCGGTGGACGCCCGCCGCGGCCAGCCCAAGCTGGTGTACACCGTGGCTGTCACCCTGAAAAACGAAGCCGAAGAACCCGCCTTCGCCGGGGCATCGGCCAACGTGTCCCTGCACAGCAGGACCGACTTCCGGGTGCAACGGGGCACGCAGAAGCTGCCCCACCGCCCGGTGGTGTGCGGCCTGGGGCCTGCCGGTCTGTTTGCGGCGCTGCTGCTGGCCCGGCAGGGCTACCGGCCCATCGTGCTGGAGCGCGGCCCGGCGCTGGACGAGCGGGTGCAGGCGGTGGAACACTTTTCCGCCACCGGCGAGCTGGACCCCAACGCGAACATCCAGTTCGGTGAGGGCGGTGCAGGCACCTTCTCGGACGGCAAGCTGACCACCCGCATCGGTGACGAGCTGTGCGGCCTTGTCACGGAAGTGTTTTTGCAGCACGGTGCCCCGGCGGAGATCGCCTGGAAGCAGAAGCCCCATGTGGGCACCGACCTGCTGCGGGGGGTCATCACCTCCATCCGCAAAGAGATCGAATCCCTGGGCGGTGAGGTGCATTTCAACACGGCCCTCACCGGTCTGGAACAGAAAAACGGACACATTACCGGAATTTTCACAACGGATGGTTCCTTTGCCTGCGAAGCACTGGTGTTTGCGGTGGGCCACTCGGCCCGCGATACCTTTGCCATGCTCATGGACAGCGGCCTTGTGCTGGAGTGCAAGCCCTTCAGCGTGGGCTTCCGCGCAGAGCATCTGCAGAGCGAGATCGAAAAGAGCCTGTATCACGAGGCGGCAGGCCACCCGGCCCTGCCCCGCGGCGAATACCAGCTGTCCCAGCATGTGGGGGAGCGGTGCGTGTATACCTTCTGCATGTGCCCCGGCGGGCAGGTGGTGGCCTCGGCCAGTGAGGAAGGCCGTGTGGTGACCAACGGCATGAGCTACCATGCCCGTAGCGGTAAAAATGCAAACGCCGCCGTGGTGGTGAGCGTGAACGGCACCGACTTTGCAAACGACCCCCGGCAGGCCATCGCGTTCCAGCGGGAGCTGGAAGCAAAGGCCTACGCGGCAGGCCGTGCGGCCGGGCCTTACGCCGCCCCGGCCGAGAACATCCGGAGCTTTCTGGAAGGGCAGGGGCAGCTGCACATCGGCAGCGTGGAACCGACCTACGACCGCGGCGTGACCGCAGCCGACCTGGGCAGCCTGCTGCCTGCGGAGCTGGCCGACACCCTGCGGGCCGGTCTGCGTGCCTATGAGCACAAGATCGCGGGCTACACCGCACCGGATGCCATCCTCACCGGCCTGGAGACCCGCACCAGCAGCCCGGTGCGGCTGAAGCGGGAAGAAAACTTCGAGTGCACCCAGCTGGCAGGGCTTTACCCCTGCGGCGAGGGCGCGGGATATGCGGGCGGCATCATGAGCGCCGCCGTGGATGGCCTGCGGGTGGCCCGCGCCATCATCAGCCGGTATGCACCGGCAGAAGGGTGAGAAGATTTTGATGAACGATCGTGAAAACGACAACCGGATCAAGGACGAGGGCCGTCAGGTGCAGCAGGAGCTGGAGGACCAGCTGCGCGCCTTTGGCGACACCATGACCGACGCCTTTGCCCATGGCTTTGAGGGCCGGGGCATGGAGATCGGCGACCGGGCCTGGGATGTGGGAAAAGCAGCCGTCCATGCGGCCAACTTCGGCATCTCGGAAGCGGGAAAAGCCCTCCGGAACAGCCGGAACGAATACTACAAAGCCCAGCAGGAGGCACAGAAAACCGGGCCCCGGAACGCGGGCGGGATGCCCCAGTGGGCCAGACAGATCTTTGGCCTGAAAGGGGAGCAGACCCCCGTAGACCTGCTGCGTGCAGACGGCAAAAAGCGCCAGAACGGCGGTGCAGCCCTGCTGGCCGTGGGCATCACCTTTGCGGTGATCTTCGGGCTGGGGACGCTGGGCTGCCTCATCGGGCTGGGCACTATTTCGCCGGCTGCTTTGGGTGACGTTGTGGTGTCGGCTACTGAGGGCGGCGGCATCCTGATGACGGGCACGGACTACGTTATGAACACCGCCTACAACGTGCTGGGCATCGTCAGCAGCGTGCTGGGCCTTGCCACGGCGGGCTTTGGCTGGATGACGGCCTGTGGTGCAGCCCGGATGAAGGCGGGCAGACAGATGGGCCAGTTTGCCGACTACGCCGACAGCGTGGACTACCATAAGGGCCTGCCTGTTTCGATGCTGGCCGACCTGACCCACCAGACCAAGAAAAAAGCGCTGAAAAGGCTGCGCAGCTACATCCATAAGGGCTGGCTGAACGCATGGCTGGACGATGAGACGGAAACGCTCTACCTGACGGCAGAGGACTACCGCGCCGCCAAGGAAAAAGCCGCCGCAGCCGCCGCGCAGCCGCAGCCGGAAAAGGTGGAAACCGGCGATGCTCCGCTTAATCTCGATACCGCCCGCCGCTTTGCTGCCGTGCTGGAAAAAGAACAGCAGCTCATGCAGGACGCGCAGGCGCGGGAAGAGCTGGCGGCGATGCACAAGACCACTACCGCCATCTGCGACTGGCTGGAGGCACACCCGGAAAGTCAGCCCAAGACCCGCCGTTTTGCGGAATATTATATCCCCACCACCCTCAAGCTGCTGCACACCTATAACGACGTGCAGGGGCAGCAGGGCGAAAACGCCGAGACCATCCGCCGGGACATCGCAGGCATCCTGCATACCTTGAATCAGGCGTATGAGAACCTGTACAACAATCTGCTTTCGGACGTAGCTATGGATATTTCTTCCGAGATCGCCGCTTTGCAGGGAATGCTGGCCAACGACGGCCTGACCGGGAGGGAATTTGAATGACCTACCGTGCTTGGGAACAAAAACCGCTGGACCGCGCCGCTGTGCGGGAACTGACTGCCGCCATTGCCGAGCAGGCAGCGGCACAGCTGGAAGAGCAGGCCATGGACGAAGCGCCGTGGTCAGACGAAAAATATAAGGCCGTGCTGGCTGCGCAGCAAAAGGAAAACGCCCTGCTGGCGGGCATCCTTGCTGCCCGGGGCATCACCGACCCCGCCGAAGCGCTGACCTTGCTGGCAGGGGAGGAGGAACTTTCCGACCCCGCCCTGCTGACCGACATGGACGCTGCCTGTCAGCGCATCTGGCAGGCCATTGATAACGGCGAGACCATCGCGGTTTTTGGCGATTATGATGTGGACGGCGTGACCGCCACCGCCCTGCTGTATCAGCACCTCAAAGGCATGGGCGCGACCGTCAAGTGTATGCTGCCCAGCCGCGAGGGGGACGGCTACGGCCTGTCCAAAAACGCCATCCAGTCCATGCACAACAAGGGCTGCACCCTTATCGTGACCGTAGATAACGGCATTTCTGCCGTGGAGGAAGCCGACTTTGCGGCTTCGCTGGGTATGGACCTGATCATTACCGACCACCATCTGCCGCCGGAGACTTTGCCCAAGGCCGTGGCCGTGGTGGACCCCCGCCGGGAGGACGACCACAGCCCCTTCAAGGGGCTGTGCGGCGCAGGCGTAGCCTTCAAGCTCTGCGCTGCGCTGGACGGCTGCCCACCGGAGGAAATGCTGGATTACTGCGGCGACCTTGCCGCCGTGGGCACTGTGGCGGACGTGATGCCGCTGGTGGGGGAGAACCGCACCCTTGTCAAGGCCGGGCTGCGGCAGCTGCAACAGACCGACCGCCCCGGCTTTGGGGCACTTTTAGAGGAAGTCGGCCTTGCGGGCAAGCCCATCACCGCCGAGAATATCAGCTACGCCATCGCGCCCCGCATCAATGCGGCAGGCCGCATGGATAACGCCGTCACCGCCTTGCAGCTGGTGCTCTGCGAGGACCCGGACAGAGCCGAGGAGCTGGCGCATAAACTCAACGAGATCAACGCTCATCGGCAGGAGACCGAGCAGCAGATCTTCAAAGCCGCCGAGGAATTGCTGGAGCAGCAGCCCGAGCGCTTGGACGACCGCATCATGCTGCTGTGGGGACGGGACTGGCATCCCGGCGTCATCGGCATTGTGGCGTCCCGGCTGGTGGAGCGCACCGGACGCCCGGTCATCGTGGTCACCATTGACGAGCATGGCGAGGGCAAGGGCAGCGGGCGCAGCGTGCAGGGTTTTAACCTGCACGCCTGCATCGGCTCCTGTGCCGACCTTCTGGTGCGTTACGGCGGTCATGCCATGGCGGCGGGACTTTCCGTCCGGGAAGAAAATTTGCCCGAATTGCGCCGCCGCTTGAACGAGTGGGCGGCCCGGGAGTGCCCGGTGCTGCACACTCCGCCCCTTACCTGTGACGTGACCATCCATCTGGACCGTATCACGGTGGAGAGCGTGCGCCATCTGGATCAGCTGGCACCCTACGGGGCAGAGAACCCCACCCCGGTGTTCCTGCTGCAAAGCGCCGTGGTGGACGGCGTATACCCGGTATCGGAGGGGCGGCACAGCCGCCTGCGGCTGCGGCAGGGCAATAGCTGCCTGTACGCCGTCTGGTTCGGGATGCCCGCCGAGCAGCTGCCCTACGCGCTGGGCGATGTAGTGGACGTGGCACTGAACCTTTCGGTCTACGAGTCCGCCCGGGGCGCGCAGCTTTCCGGCCGCATCATCGACCTGCACCCGGCGGGGCTGGGCGCAGAACTGGCGCGGCAAGCTGCACTGGTGCAGGCGCTGCGCCGGGGCATCCCCCTGACCGAAGAACAAAAGAAACAGATCGCCCCCGCCCGCACGGATATCATTGCCGTGTACCGGGAATTGCAGTCCCGCCGCTGGCACGCCGAGGACTTGCAGCCTTTGTGCGCAAAGCTGGGGGAGGAGCAGACCGGCAAAACGCTGGTGGCAGTTGCCGCCTTAGAGCAGGTGGGGCTGATCACCGCAGCGGAAAAAGGCGGGGCAAAGTTCTGGGAGCTGGTGCCGACAGCAGGCAAAAAGAACCTTGCCGATGCCCCCATCCTGAAATGTCTGGAGGAACTATAAATGCCTGAGGGAAAGAAAAATACTGCCCCAATCCCGGCTCCGGTACGGGACGAGGACGGCTACTCTGCCAAGACCCATCTGCATCAGCAGGTGCAGGAGACCGCCACCGTAGCTGCTACGGCACTGCTGGCAGACGCACCGGAGGGGGCGCTGCCCTCTGAGGTGCGCCCGGAGATCGTAACGTGGGAAAAGCTGTGCGAGGCCATTCAGGCCAGCGGCAAAGCCTACAATATGGAGATGATCCAAAAGGCTTACGAGCTGGCAAATAACGCCCATAACGGCGTGTGCCGCCGCAGCGGCGAGCCCTATATCTGCCACCCGCTGGCAGTCGCCCGGCTGGTGCTGGATCTGGGCATGGACTCCGAGAGCATCGCCGCCGCTCTGCTGCATGACGTAGTGGAGGATACCCCCACCACGCTGGACGACCTGAAAGCCGCCTTTGGCGAGGAAGTGGCCCTGCTGGTGGACGGCGTGACCAAGCTGACCAAGATCCAGTTCTCCAATATTGAAGAGCTGCAGGCCGAGAACTTGCGCAAGATGCTGCTGGCTATGAGCCGGGACGTGCGTGTGATGATCATCAAGCTGTGCGACCGGCTGCACAATATGCGCACCGGCGATGCATGGCCGGAGCAGAAGCGCCGCGATAAGGCCCGCGAGACCATGGAGGTGTACGCCCCCATCGCCAACCGCCTTGGCATCCTGAACGTCAAGGAAGAGCTGGAGGATCGCAGCCTGCATTATCTGGACCCCGTGGGCTATTCCGAGATCAGCCGGATGCTCAGCGAGCGCGCCGGTGAGGAGTTTTTGATCAAGGTTTCCGGCGTCATCGAGCGCCGTCTGGTGGAAAGCGGCATCGAGGGCGCCACCATCAAACGCCGGGTCAAGAGCATCTACGGCATCTACCGCAAGACCATCATGCAGAATAAGTCCTTTGACGAGATCTACGATATCTACGCGGTACGAGTCATTCTGGATTCTCTGGCTGAGTGCTACAGCACCCTTGGTCTCATCCACGATATGTACCACCCGCTGCCCAATCGCTTTAAAGATTATATCTCCACCCCCAAGCCCAACGGCTACCAGAGCCTGCACACCACCGTCATCGGGCACGAGGGCATCCCCTTTGAGGTGCAGATCCGCACCCGCAAAATGGACGAGCAGGCCGAGTACGGCGTTGCCGCCCACTGGAAGTACAAGGAAGGCCGCGAAGGCCACGATAAGCTGGACGACCGTCTGGCATGGGTCAGCCAGCTGCTGGAAAACCAGCGCCTGAGCGAGGATTCCGGCAACCTGCTCCACGACTTGAAGAGTGACCTTTTGCCGGAAGAAGTGTTCGCCTTTACCCCCAAGGGTGATGTCATCAACCTGCCCACCGGTGCTACCTGCATCGACTTTGCCTACGCCATCCATTCGGCAGTGGGCAACCGCATGGTGGGCTGCAAGGTGAATAACCGTATGGTGCCCATCGACCATGTGGTGTCTACCGGCGAGATCATTGAGGTGCTGCTGGGCCCGGCAGATAAAGGCCCCAGCCGTGACTGGCTCAAGATCGTGCGCACCAGCGAGGCCAAGAGCAAGATCCGCAACTGGTTCAAGAAGATGCGCCGGGAAGAGAATATCCAGCAGGGACGGGATGCCTTGTCCAAGGAGCTGCGCCGGGAGATGATCATCATCCCGGATGACCAGCTGGATGCCTTTATCGACGGCTGCTCCCGCCGGATGCGCCAGAACAACGCCGAGGAGCTGTACGCCGCCATCGGCTACGGCGGCATGACCATTGCCAACTGTCTGCCCAAGCTCAAGGAAGAGTGGCAGAAGCTCAAGGCTGCCGAAGCCGAGGAGAATAAGTCGGTGGAGGATCTGCCCAAGGTAGACCTGAGCCGCGTTCATGCCACCGACGGCGTGGTGGTGGAGGGCTTCGATAACACCCCCATCAAGTTTGCCAAGTGCTGCAGCCCGCTGCCCGGCGACCCCATCGTGGGCTTTATCACCCGCGGCTTCGGCGTTTCCATCCACAAGCAGACCTGTGCCAACGCAGTTGCCAGCATGAAAGACCCCTCCAACGCTCCCCGCTGGGTCAAGGCCTACTGGGCAGACAGCGTCAAGGACAGCTACAAGGCCGGGCTGGAGATCATTGCCCTGAACCGCAACGAGCTGCTGCAGGACGTGCTCAGCGCACTGGCCGATATCCGGGTGCCCATCTATGCCATGAACGCCCGTCAGGTGGAAAACAACTGCGCCGTGGTCAGCCTGACCATCGGCATCAACAATACCGAGCACCTCAACCGTGTGGTGGCGCGCCTTTCCAAGGTGCGGGACGTGCTCAAGGTGACAAGGAGTTAACGCAATGCGAGCAGTTATTCAGGCCGTATCCTCCGCCAGCGTGCGGGTGGAAGGCGGCGAACCCCGCGCTATCGGGCCGGGAATCATGATCCTGTTGGGGGTCAAGGATACTGACACGCTGGACATCGTGCCAAAACTTGCCGATAAATGCGCGGGTCTGCGCATTTTCCCGGATGCGGAGGGCAAGCTGAACCTGAGCGCCCGGGATCTGGGCTATTCCGCGCTGGTGGTCAGCCAGTTCACCCTTTACGGCGACACCAAAAAGGGCTACCGTCCCAGCTTTATCAAGGCTGCAAAGCCGCCGCTCTCGGTGGATGCCTATGAGCTGTTCCTTGCCGAGATGGCTAAGCACGGCCTCAAGGACGTGCAGCACGGCGAGTTCGGTGCCCATATGCAGGTGTCGCTGGTGAACGAGGGCCCCTGCACCATCATTATTGATACCGACGAGTGGAAAAAGAAGGAGTAACGATGCAAGGTTTTCACATTCCTGCGGCACCGCCGCTGTATACCAACACCTTTCTGCTCATTTCCGACGCAGGCCATGCCGTGGTCATCGACCCGGCGGCAGAGGTGCACAGCTACGACGAAATCTTAAAGCAGCACAACGCCACCCTTACCACTATCCTGTGCACCCACGGCCACTACGACCATGTGGGCAGCGCTGCTGCGCTGAAGGCAGAGTGGAACGCCACCATCTACTGTGAAAAGGCAGACCTTGCCGGCGACCGGATGTACCCGCTTTCCGCTGCGGACTGCGGCTATACAGAAGGAGAGCAGATCGCGGTGGACGAGCTGCACTTTACTGTGTGGCACACCCCCGGCCACACTCCCGGCAGCGTGGTGCTGCTGTGCGGCGAGCATCTGTTCTGCGGCGATACGCTGTTTGCCGGCAGCATCGGTCGCACAGACCTTGAGGGCGGCAGCAGCGCACAGATGGCAGACAGCCTGCGCAAGCTGGCGCAGCTGCCCATCCCCCGCGAAACACAGGTGCTGCCCGGCCACGGCGAATTTTCTACCTTTGGCGCGGAGCTGGACAACAACTACTATATCCGCAGCGCCCTGCGCGGCGGCAACGACATTTTTTAAAGAGAGAACGACATGAAGATCTATATCACTGGGCTGCCCTCCGGGTACGAGGTGGAGCACCTTGCCCGCCTGTTTTACCCCATGGCACCCTTGACCCTGACCCCGCCGGAGCCTGCCGAGGACTGCCTGTGGGCAGAAAAGACCGATACCGGTCTGCGGGTGCTGGTGCGGCAGGGGGAAAAGAGCAAAACGCTGGAAGCCCCGCTGCCGGTGGAGCAGGGCGGCGAAACGCCGGAGTTTGCCCTTGCCAGCCTGACTTACGACCTGCTGCGCCAGTGGACGGGCATCCGCCCGCCCTGGGGCAAGATGACCGGTGTGCGCCCGGTGCGGCTTATCCACGATAAACGCGCCGCCGGGTGGAGCGCAGAACAGATCGACCGCTTCTTCTTGCAGCGGTTTGACTGCTCGGAGCAAAAATACGAAATGGCGAAGGAAATTGCAGACTTGCAGGAGCCGATCTTGCAGCTGGGCAGCGCCCCCAAGACGTACAGTTTGTATATCGGTATCCCGTTCTGCCCCTCCCGGTGCAGCTATTGCAGCTTTGTCAGCTGCAATCTGGACCGCGACCGAAAGCTGGTGCAGCCCTATGTGGACTGCCTGTGCAAGGAGATCGCAGAGATCCGGGTGCAGGCCGAGCGTGCCGGGCTGACCTTGTGCAGCATCTACATCGGCGGCGGCACCCCCACCAGCCTTTCCGCAGCCCAGCTGCGGCAGCTCATGGGCACCGTGCGGGAGAATTTTGACCTGAGCAAGGTCGTAGAATATACCGTGGAGGCAGGTCGCCCGGATTGCACCGACGCCGAAAAGCTGGCGGTCATCAAGGAATACGGCGCTACCCGCATCTCCATCAACCCCCAGACCTTCTCGGACGCGGTGCTGGCAAACATTGGCCGCAAGCACTCGGCACAGGATATTCTGGATTGCTATGCCGATGCCCGCCGCGCCGGGCACGAGGACATCAACATGGACCTCATTGCCGGTCTGCCCGGGGATACGGTGGAGGGCTTTGAGCACAGCCTGCGGCAGGCCATTGCCTTGCAGCCGGAGAATATCACCGTCCACACCCTTACCCTCAAGCGGGCGTCCCGCATCGTCATCGAGGACCAGAAGGAAAACGACTACGCGGACGTAGCCGCCATGCTGGAAAAGTGCCATCTGCTGGCCGAGGCGGGCTACCGCCCCTATTACCTTTACCGGCAGAAGAATACGCTGCAAAATCTGGAAAACGTGGGCTGGTGCAAGCCGGGTCACGAGGGTTACTATAATATCTATATCATGGAGGAAGTCCAGACCATCCTTTCGGCCGGTGCGGGCGGCAGCACCAAACTGGTGGCCGATGGAGGCAAACGGATGCAGCGCATCTTCAATTTTAAGTATCCGAACGAGTATATCCAGCGCTTTGCGGAGGTACTGGAACGGAAAAAAG
>OOAN01001258.1_pt1 | contig 14390 bp, 15 predicted proteins | sample 1671301 | NCBI WGS metagenome assembly OOAN01 (sample SAMN06348142, study PRJEB24527) | human gut metagenome | biome: human gut; feature: ankylosing spondylitis patient; material: feces | host: Homo sapiens | place: China | collected 2015-10
TCCTCTCCGCCAAGTTCGAGGACTAACGACCGCCGACAGCAATAAGACCAAGGGGCCGGACACAATGGCCGGCCCTTTTTTCGACGGGTATAGCGAGGATCGAGAGCGCAGAACAGGATAGTCAGCGGAAAACCCGCAGCCGCCCACAACACGGGCTTCTTAAGCCCGTGTTTTTGGGTACCTTTTGACATCAAAAGGTACAAACCTATTTCTTCGGCCGGATGGTCGAGAGGCGTGCGACCTGCTTGAGGTCGAACTTTCCGTAGATGTTCACCACGACGGTCTCTTTCGCACCGTAGGTCAGCATCAGCAGTTCCGAATTGTCGTAAAACTCCGCTTCGCGGATATAGAACCGCGTCGTCTGCCCCTCCTCGGTTCCGGACATCACCAGCTGAAACTTGTACTCCGGATTGGTCGCCAGATTTTCCGCATCGGCGACAAACTGCGTTCCGTCGCCCTTGTCGAGCGCCACAATCCGGATAAACTCGATGCCGCCGAGCAGTTTGGACAACCCTTCATCCCCCTTCTCCGCCGCCTGGCGGCTCATCATCCGCATCATCTTCCGCTCGAGCTGCACGCTGGTGAATCCTTCGGCTTTGGTATAACGGTCGAAGAATTTCCACGAGGCGTTCTGTCCCCGGACCAGGAACGGCAGCATGACCAGCAGAATCAATAGCAATCGTTTCATGGCCGCACGATTTTACATGAAGACGCAGACACCGAACGACACCGGATGGCACGACGGCCCCACACTGCTCTTGAAGAGCGATGTCACGCCGTAGCGGGCGTAGATGCCGAATCCGCGGTAGGAGACCGAGCCTCCGATCCCGAACTGGAAGGGATTGACCCCGGAGAGGGAGTTTTTCTCCTTCGGTCTTTTATAAATCGCATTGGACCCGAGCACAAAATCGCAGTACCCCACGACGGCAATTCGCAGGCACCGGACCGGATCGAACGAGAATTGCAGCGGAATGCCCAGCGACGTGGTGCGGAATTTCGACTTGTCTGCCTTCTCGTCCAGCGGAACGGGCACAATCAGGCCGTCCACACGTCCCAGCGTAATCGAGTTGTCGGACAGCCGGTAGTTGTCGACCGTGTAGCGCAGGCCGGTCGAAAATTCGAATTTCCCCCGTTTGTCCAGGCGCACCGACATCCCGACGGGCGTCACGCCGAAATGAAACGAATTGCCGCCCCGCACGTCGAGAAAATCCCCCGTTCCTGCCGGATAACCCGCATAGTCGGGCCCGGTCAGGAAATTGAAGCCCATTTCGATCCCGTCGAAAAACAGCCCGCAGACCCGCGGACGGCTCTTCGTGTCCCGATTCGAAGCTCCCTGAATGGTGGAAGGGCCGATCGTAATGCCGAAGCCCGCCACCTCGAGCACCATGTTATCCCCGTCGGCGGCCCGGCGCATGGTGACCGGCCCCGTATCGACATCCCCGATCCGCCGGAGGGAATCCACGGCCGTCGAATCCGCCGGCTGCGCTGCGGCGCACAGCCCCAGCAGCATGAAAATACCCGCAAAAATAAAGTGTCTGTTCATGGCATATCGTTTTTTTAATTGTTTCGGATCAGTTCGTCCACCATCCGTCCCGACTCCTCGAAAGCCGAGAACGATTCGAGGTAGACGGTCGTTTGCAGAGCCACCTCCTTGTCATAGACCGCCACGCCGTCGATGTAACAATAGGGCTTGCGCAGCAGGTCCGCACAGACAAAGAGCCCTATCACCACGGCCACGGCCGCGGCAATGCCCCAGAGCGGCAATATGCGCCCGGCACGGCGGGGTTTCCACCGCTCCCGGGAGCGTTCCCCGGCCAGTGCATCCAGTCCGCCGAACAGTATCTGCGCCTCGCGCAGGGAGTCCGGCACGCCGGCCGCCTGCCGGAACCAGTCGCGCAGTTCGCGCTCCTCCGCATCGGTCGCCTGCGCTGCGAACCAGCGCTCCGCGAGCCGTTCAATCCGTTCTTGTCGTTCGTTCATCGTCCGTCATTTTTTTCAGTACCTCTCGCAATCCGTTGCGGGCGCGGGAGAGGATCACGCGCACCTGCGCCTCGTCGCAGGCGACCATTCCGGCAATCTCGCGGGTGGAGTAGCCCTCGATGTCCTTCAGGTGGAGCACCTCCCGCTGGCGTTCGGGGAGGCAGCCCAGGGCCCGCCGCACCAGTTCGCGCATCTCCCAGCGGTCGGCCTCGGCAGCCGCCGAACACTCCGTCCACCCCGCCACCGCATCGTCCCGGCGACTGTCGGCCCGGTGGCGGCGCAGCAGGTCGTAACAACGGTTGCGCACGGCGGTCATCACGAAGGAATCGACCCGGCGGCACTCCTCCAGCCGGCCGCGCTCCCGCCACAGCCGCTCCAGCAGGTCGTGCACGGCATCTTCCGCCTCGGCCGGCGAGAGCAGCAGGCTCTGGGCGTAGCGGAACATGCGGTCGCGGAGCGGCAGGACAAGCGAGGTGAATTCGGATTCCTTCATTGTATCTGTAAGACGAAATTGAAGGGCAAAACGCAACAATGCAAGTCCAAATATCGGAATTTTTTCACGGAAACAATCCCCGGTCTATATATAGGTGTGAAAAAAATTGAAAAAATTTAGTACTTTGCATTGCATAATACTAAAATTCGTATTATATTTGCATTGTAATAATAGTAAAACCTGCAAAACATCAAACCGCGACAATACTTTTACGACCATGAAAGAGACTGTAAACGTAAACATCGGCTCCGTGGCATTCATCCTCGACGAGGACGCCTACCGGGTACTGGGCAGCTATTTCGACGACATCCGGCGGCGTCTGCCGGAGGGTGACGCCGAAACGATGGGCGACATCGAAGCCCGTGTGGCGGAGATATTCCGCGAGCGGGTCGCCTCGCCCATGCGGGTCATTACGCTCGACGTCGTCCGTGCGACGATGGCCCAGATGGGCAGTCCGGCCGATTTCGGCGAACCCCGCGGCGCGGAGCGGTCCGAGTCCGCCGAGGAAGGGACCGGAACCGAATCCGCCGAACAGCCGCCCCTGCGCAAACTCTACCGCTCGCGCACCGAGCGTTCGATCGCCGGCATCTGCGGGGGTCTCGCCGCGTACTTCGACTCCGACCCGACGCTGATCCGGCTGCTGATGCTCCTGCTGATCCTTTTCGGCGGACTTTCGATCTGGGCCTACATCATCCTCTGGATCGTCATTCCCGAGGAGCCTGCCCGAAAATTCAATATCAACAGCAAAAACCGATAAAATCATGGCAACGAACGAAAACAGACGGTTATTCCGTTCCCAAGACAGCATTATCGCAGGCGTCTGTGCCGGCCTGGCCGAATTCTTCGGACTCGATACATCACTGGTACGCATCGCAACCCTGCTCCTGATCTTCTTCGGAGGTCTCTCGCTCTGGGTTTACATCATCCTCTGGCTGATCGTTCCCAAAGCCCCCAAAAGGTTAAACGCATAGCACCATGGCTGAAGACAACGTAAAGGCGCAAATGCGCAAAGGAATTCTGGAGTACTGCATCCTCGCCATTCTCTCCCGCGAGGACTCGTATGCTCCGAAGATCATCGCCGAACTCAAGCAGGCCGAGATGATCGTAGTCGAGGGTACGCTCTACCCGATCCTCACCCGGCAGAAAAATGCCGGACTGCTGACCTACCGCTGGGAGGAATCCCCGCAGGGTCCGCCCCGCAAGTACTACACGCTCACGGACAAAGGCCGCGAATACCTCGCAACGCTCGACGAAGCCTGGGATGAACTCGTCGGACAGATCCAACTCATCCGCCACGGAAAAAACAATTAAGCCCCCCAAAAAAATAAAACCATGAAAAAACTCCTGCTGATAGCCGTCCTGATCGCAGCCTGCCTCTCCGCAACCGCTTATGTCGCCTGCGTCGCAGCGCCCCTGCTGGGCAAAAACATCAAGGGCAGCGGCAAGATCGTCACCAAAACCGTTCCGGCACCCGATTTCGACGGCATCGAAGCCTCGCGCGCCGTGAAAGTCGTCATTTCGGACAAGGTGTCGGACATCCGCATCGAAGCCGACGACAACCTGATCGACCTGGTGGTGGTCCGGGCCGTCAAGGGCAAACTCGAAGCCACCCTCGATCAAAAGGTGAACAACATCCAGAACGCCAACGTCACGATCACCGTCCCGGCCAACGGGAAAATCCGCTCGCTCGACGCTTCGAGCGCCTCGAAGATCATCGGCGAGACGACGCTCAAAGCCGGCAAATTCAGCATCGAGGCTTCGAGCGCCGCCAAGATCAAAGCCGCGGTGGAAGCCGTCTCCTGCACCATCGAAACATCGAGCGCCTCGAAGGTCGAGGCCTCGGTCGAGGCCGAAAGCTGTTCGCTCGACGCATCGAGCGCATCGAAAATCATCCTCGAAGGTTCCGCCGGGACGTTCAGGGCCGACATGAGTTCAGCATCGAAACTCAACGCCGAAAAATTCTCGGCCGTCAACGCCACGATCGACACGTCGAGCGCCGCCAGCGCTTCGATCGATTGCAGCGGAAAACTCACCGCCAGCGCATCGAGCGGCTCGTCGGTCCGCTACTCGGGCGACTGCCGGACTTCGCTGGAAAAGTCGAGCGGCGGCAGCATCCGCAAACTCTGAATTCCGAAACGACGCGACAACCATGAAAGAGGTTAAAAAATGCAGCATCTCGGGCGTGGCGTTCACGATGGACGCCGACGCTTACGAGGCCCTCGAAACCTATCTCGAAAGCCTCAAGACAACCTATAAGGACACGGCCGACGGCGCGGAGATCGTCGCCGACATCGAAGCCCGCATCGCGGAACTGATCCTCTCGGCGCAGGACAACACCCGCATCGTGGAGAAACCGCTGATCCTGAACATCATCCGGCAGATGGGTTCGGCCGAGGACATCTCCCGGGAGAGCGTCGACCGCGACCTGCACTGCGACACGCCGCGCATCCCCCGCCGGCTCTACCGCGACACGGAAAACGCCAAGCTGGGCGGCGTCTGCGCCGGAATCGGCAAATATTTCGACATCGACCCCGTGTGGGTGCGCCTCGGGCTGTTTCTGCCCCTGCTGTTCACCTGCTTCGGGTGGATTCCCTTCCTGCACTGGTTCAGCCCAATGTTCGGCAACCTGTTCGGCATCTTCCTGATCTGCTATTTCATCATGTGGTTCGCCGTTCCGGCGGCCCGTTCGGCGCGGCAGAAACTCGAAATGAACGGCGAGAAGATCACCGCACAATCCATCGGCGAGGTCACCGCGGCCACCGCCACGGCCTGCGCCGAACCCGACGCCAAGGCCAAACCGATCGTCGCCGAAGTCGTATCGGTCTTCGGCAAGGTGGTGCTGATTCTGCTGAAAATCATCGCCGGGTTCATCGTCTTCGGACTCATCATGGCGGCCTGCGCCCTGATCATCGGCATGTTCGCCCTGATCGTCGGCGGAGAGGGTTTCTTCACGCCCGCCGTCTTCGGCAACACGGTGTCGATCTGGATCGCGAGCCTGGGCATCCTGGCCACGCTCATCCCCATCATCCTGCTGATCTACGTGCTGATGTGCCTGATCGCCTCGCGCAAACCCGGCGGCAAGACCGTGCTGGCCATCTTCCTGCTGTGGCTGGCCTCGATCATCGCCGTATCGTGCGTGGCCATCCGCGAGAACGTGGGCGACAAGTTCCGGACGAAACGCAGGGTTCTCGAACAGGTGTTCCAGAGCGAAATCGTCATCGACGGCGACACCACCACCCTCGAACGCCTGCTGGAAGATTACGACGACGAAAGCGTGATCGAGGAGGGCCGCAAGACGCTCCACATCTCCGTGCCCTCGAAATCCATCGACATCACCGTCGACAAGAAGCAGGGCGAACTGCGGGTCAACGCCGACGGCCGGAAGGTCTCGGTCAAAGCCTCCGAGACCGGCGACGAAGCCTCGGTGACGATCTGCCGGGAAACCGACGCCGCCGACAGCGCAAAAACGACCCGCGGCAGCGCCGCCCGGTCCCGGTAAGCGAAGCCGGAAATCATTCGCGTTAAAATAAAAAGTTCACGGAAATACGGGCGGCATCCTTTTTGGGCCGCCCGTATTTTTGAAATTTTTGAAATATTTTCGTACCTTTGAACGGTTTTGTTTTTAACAAATGAGAGTATGGCCGGAATCAAGAGCATAGGCATTCTGACATCGGGCGGCGACGCGCCGGGCATGAATGCGGCAATCCGCGCGGTGACGCGCAGCGCAATCTACAACGGATTTACCGTAAAAGGAATCATGCGCGGATTCAAAGGTTTGGTATTCAACGAGATCGTTGAATTCAAATCGCAGAGCGTGAGCAACATCATCCAGCTGGGCGGCACGATTCTGAAAACCGCCCGCAGCGAGGAGTTCAAGACCGTGGAAGGCCGCAAGGCGGCTTACGACAACATGGTGGCCGCGGGCATCGACGCTCTGGTGGTGATCGGCGGCGACGGATCGCTGACCGGCGCGGGACTTTTCGCCGAGGAATACAACGTGCCGATCGTGGGGCTTCCCGGAACGATCGACAACGACCTCGGAGGCACGGACTCGACGATCGGCTACGACACGGCGCTGAATACGATCATGGAGTCGGTCGACAAACTGCGCGACACGGCGTCGAGCCACGAACGCCTCTTTTTCGTCGAGGTGATGGGCCACACGGCGGGTTACCTGGCGCTCAACAGCGCCATCGCGACGGGTTCCGAGGCGGCGATCATCCCGGAGATGGAGACCGAGGTCGACCAGCTGGCGGAACTGATCAACCACGGGTTCCGCAAGAGCAAGAACTCGGCGATCGTGATCGTCGCGGAGAATCCCAAGACGGGCGGCGCCACGGCGCTGGCCGAACGTGTGAAGAAGGAGTTCCCGCAGTACGACGCGCGGGTGACGATTCTGGGCCATATCCAGCGCGGCGGCTCGCCGACGGCCGTGGACCGCATCCTCGCCTCGCGCATGGGCGAAGCGGCCATCGAGGCGATCCTCGACGGACAGCGCAACGTGATGATCGGCACGATGAACGGCAAGATCGTCTACGTGCCCTTCGCCAAGGCCATCAAACACGACAAAGGCATCGACCGCGGAGCGCTGGAACTGGTGAAAATCCTGTCGATTTAGACAGCTCCGCCTGCCCGCCGCGAACGGCCGCAATGCAAACGAATTCAACAAAAACCCGAACATAAGCGAATGAAACGCGTAATTGGCATCGGCAACGCCCTGACCGACATGCTGGTCAACCTGAAAACCGACTCCGTGCTGGGGAGGTTCAAATTAGCCAAAGGCTCGATGAGCCTCGTGGACACCCGGCTCCAGACCGAAATTTCGAAATCGGTGGCCGGACTCCCCTATTCCCTCTCGCTCGGAGGATCGGCCGGCAACACCATCCGCGCCATGGCGCAACTGGGTTGCAGCGTCGGGTTCATCGGCAAGGTGGGCCCCGACACCACGGGCGACTTCTTCGTGCAGGCGCTGGACAACCTCGGCATCGAGCCGATCATTTTCCGGGGCAGGGAGCGTTCGGGCAAATGCGTGTCGCTGATCTCCGCCGACGGCGAGCGCACGATGGTCACCCACCTCGGCGCGGCGCTCGAACTCTCGGCCGGAGAGATCGAGCCGTCGATTTTCGAGGGGTACGACTGCCTCTACGTCGAAGGTTATCTGGTGCAGAACCACGACCTGATCCTCAAGGCCGCCCGTACGGCCAAGAAGTGCGGCCTGAAGGTCGCCATCGACCTGGCCAGTTTCAACATCGTGGCCGAGAACCTCGAATTCCTGCGCGGGCTGGTGAGCGAGCACGTCGACATCGTTTTCGCCAACGAGGACGAGGCCAAGACCTTCACCTGCGAGGCCGAGCCGCTGAACGCCCTCCAGGCCATTTCGCAGATGTGCAAACTGGCCGTCGTGAAGATCGGCACGAAAGGCGCGCTGATCAAACAGGGCGAGGAGGTCGTACACGTGGGCATCATGGCCGCGGCCAAGCGCGTGGACACCACGGGAGCGGGCGATTTCTACGCCGCCGGATTCCTGGCGGGGCTTTGCGACGGACTTTCGCTGCGCCAGTGCGGCACGATCGGCGCCATCACCGCCGGCAAGGTGATCGAAGTCGTCGGCACGACCTTCGGCGAGGAGGCCTGGGCCGACATCCACCGGCTGGTGAACAAGGTCAAAAACGAAAAGTACCTGTTTTAAATACAACGGGTTGAACAAATGTTCAGCCCGTTGTATTTAAAACAGCAGCGCATACCGGAATCACAACCAATTTTCTTCCGGAGAATTCGCTGTCGCCCGGCGTTCTTACGGCGTTCCGCCGTATTTACAATTCTGCCCCACCACAAATCCCTCCCTCGGGGAGGGGCTTATCGCATGCGACCAAAGTCTGCAACTCCTAATTTTTAATTTTCGTGAACAGCCCCCGGCTGATTTCCAGACGCATGCGCAGCAGCCACCGCGATTTGCGGGGCGGCATCGTGCAGCAGAGCACGAGCGTCGCCGCCCATTTGGCGATCTCCAGCACGAAGGTCTTCGGCAGCCGGCGGTGGATTTCGGCCCGCAGCCGCTGGCTCACCCCGACGTTGTAGCTCAACCGCCGGAAATAAGCCCCGGTGAGTTTCGCCGGCGGAATGATGTGCCACATCACCGCCCCCGGCACATACCAGATCGTCTCGCCGCCGAGCAGGAGACGTTCGAAAAAGTCGTTCTCCTCGCCGCCGATCAACTCGCCGTTCACGCGCCCCAGCGTCGGATCGAACCCCCCGTAACCAGCCAGCCCCGCACGGCGGAAAGCCATATTGCCGCCCCCGGGAACGCGTCCCGCCGGGTACGGACGCACCCGCTCTCCGAAAGCCATCGGATTGGCGATCGGCATTTCGACGTATTTCGACATCCACGCCGGACGTCCCGAGACATACTCGGCAATGATGCGCCCCCCGGCCACGACGGCATCGGGATGTGCGTCGAAGAATTCGACATACGCCCGGATAAACCCCGCATTGATACGTTCGTCGTCGTCGATGAAGGCCATGTAAGGCGCCGAAGTTTCCGCGATCCCCCGGTTGCGGGCATAGGAAACCCCCGGGCCGGTCTCGGTCACCATGCGCAGGTTGAGCGCCGGATACCGTGCCGCGAAGGCCGCGAACCGGGCGGGCGTATCGTCCGTCGAATTGTTGTTCACCACCACGCACTCCCACTCCCCGGCGGGCATGTCCTGCCGCACGACGGATTCGAGCGCCGCGAGAAGCTGCCCGGCACGATTATGCGTCGGGATTATGAGCGAGAGGCGGATCATCGTGCGAATGTAGCAATTTATCCGTAAAAAACCGTTATATTTGCACAAATTATAAGCGATACGACTATGCACAATCTGTTTCGTACCCTTTTGCTGCCCATAGCGGCCATGTTTGCCGTGACGGCGGTCTCGGCGCAAAACGTAAGCTGGAAAAGCACCGTGGAGCACCTCGACGGCGACATGTACCGGATCGTACTCGAAGCCTCGATCCCCGCGCCTTACCATATGTATGACATGGGGCCCTATGAAGGCGGGCCCAATGCCACGACGATCACCTTCACCGCGGGTGCCGGGGCTACGCTCGAGGGCGGCGTAGAGCAACTCTCCACTCCCGAGCGCCACTACGACAAGACCTTCGAGATGGAGATCGGCACCTTTGCCGGCAAGGCGCTCTTCGCCCAGCGGGTGAAGCTCGCGGCCGAAAAGGCCGCCGTCACGGCCCAACTGGAGTGGATGATCTGCGACGACACGAGCTGCATGCCGCCCGAGGATACGGAAATGACGATCGACCTGACGGCACAGGCCGGCGCAGCGACGGCATCGGCCGCCACGCCGCAGGATACGGCCCCAGCCGGGACTGCGGACAAGGCCGCCGTTGCGGAAGCCCCGGACAATGCCGGCGGAGGCTCGGCACAGGCCGCAGCGGAACCTGCGCAGAAAGACGCCGCAGGCGGAGGCTCGCTGTGGGCGTTGATCATCGAGGCGATCCTGTGGGGTTTCGCAGCCTTGCTGACCCCCTGCGTATTCCCCATGGTGCCGATGACCGTATCGTTCTTCATGAAAAGCTCCGGCAGCCCCGCGATGGGACGTTTCCGCGCCGGCATGTACGGGTTCTTCATCGTCGCGCTCTACACGCTGCCGATAGCCGCGATCATCGTCATCACACGCATCGTCGGGGGCGATGCCGTGACGGCCGATATCTTCAACTGGCTGGCGACGCACTGGCTGCCCAATATCCTTTTCTTCCTCGTATTCATGGTATTCGCCGCATCGTTCTTCGGGGCGTTCGAAATTACCATGCCCTCCTGGATGGTCAACAAAACCGACAGCAAAGCCGACTCGAAAGGTCTGGCCGGCATCTTCTTCATGGCCCTGACCCTCGTGCTGGTATCCTTCTCCTGCACGGGCCCGATCGTAGGTTCGGTGCTTATCAAATCGACGTCGGGCGAATTCTGGAGCCCGATCGTCACCATGCTGGCGTTTTCCGTCGCCTTCGCGCTTCCCTTCACCGTCTTCGCCTTCTTCCCGTCGATGCTCAAGAAGCTGCCCAAAAGCGGCGGATGGCTCAACTCGGTGAAGGTCGTGCTGGGATTCATCGAGGTGGCGCTCGGCATGAAGTTCCTCTCGGTCGCCGACCAGACCTACCACTGGGGGCTGCTCGACCGCGAGATATACCTCGCCGTATGGATCGTGACCTTCTCGCTCCTGGGGCTCTATCTGCTGGGAAAAATCAAATTCGCGCATGACAGCGATACGCCCTATCTGGGCGTAGGCCGCCTGGCACTGGCCATCGTCACCTTCTCGTTCGTCGTATACCTGATCCCCGGCATGTGGGGCGCCCCGCTCAAAGGCCTCTCGGGCTACCTGCCGCCGCTGCATACGCAGGATTTCGTGATCGGGAAGGAAGCGCAGGCCCCTTCGGGCACAGAAGCGCGCATGCTGCTGACCGTCGAGGGACAGAAACCCAAGCACAGCGATTTCCTGCACCTGCCCCACGGCCTCGAAGGATTCTTCGACCTGAAAGAAGCCGAGGCCTATGCCGCTAAGATCGGCAAACCGCTCTTCATCGACTTCACGGGGCACGGATGCGTCAACTGCCGCGAAATGGAAGCCCGCGTATGGGCAGACCCGCAGGTGCTCGACATCCTGCGCAACGACTACGTGATCGTGGCGCTCTACTCCGACGACAAAAAAGTGCTTCCCGAAAGCGACTGGGTAACGACCGACGCGGGAAAGGTGCTTAAAAGCCTCGGCAAGATAAACTCGTATTACGCCCTGAAAACCTACGGGGTAAATGCCCAGCCTTACTACGTGCTCCAGGGACGGAACGGGAAACAACTCGTGCCGCCCCGCGGATACGACCTCAACGTCGACAATTTCGTGGGATTCCTCAAGAGCGGCGTCGAAGCCTACAACGCCCAAAAATAAGGGCTGCGACGGCAAAAAACCAAGCACTGCGACAGCAAAAAAGCCTGCGACTTTCCGGTCGCAGGCTTTTTCACATCCATCGTCCGCACATCAGTCCGCGAACTCGTCGAACATCGTCGTACTCAGGTATTTCTCGGCACGGTCGGGGAAAACCACCACGATATTGCCCCGTTCGATGCGCTGCGCGGTGCGTACGGCCGCCAGCATCGCGGCGCCGCTGCTCATGCCGGCGAAGATCGCCTCCCTGGCGATGATCTCCCGCGCCATGGCGATCGCCTCTTCGCTCTCGACCATCTCCTGCATGTCGATCTGCGAAGGATCGTAAATGTCCGGGACGATAGCCTCCTCCATATTCTTCAATCCCTGGATATAATGGCCCCGTATGGGTTGCGCGCAAACGACCCTGATGTCGGGCTTCATCACCTTCAGGAACCGCGAAAGCCCCATCAGCGTCCCCGACGTACCGATCGCACAGACCAGGTAGTCGATCCTGCCGCCTGTCTGCTGCCATATTTCCAGTGCCGTAGACTGGTAATGCGCCAGGTAATTGCCCGCATTGGCAAACTGGTCGGGCATGAAATATTTGTCGGGGTCGCCGGCCACCTTGCTGCGGGCCAGGCGGATCGCCCCGTCGGTTCCCTCCTCGGCGGGCGTAAGGATCACCTTCGCACCATAGGAACGAATTATTTTACGCCGCTCGACCGACACGGCGCTGCTCATCACGATCTCCACGGGATATCCCTTGACGATGCCGACGATGGCCAGGCCGATGCCCGTATTGCCCGACGTCGGTTCGATGATCGTCTTGCCGGGCGTGAGGCGCCCGTCCTGTTCGGCCTCCTCGATCATCCGGAGCGCAATGCGGTCTTTGATGCTGCCCGTGGGGTTGAAACCTTCGAGTTTCGCATAGATATTGACGTTCGGGTTGGGGCAAAGCCGGTTGATCCGCACCATCGGGGTTCCCCCGATAGTACCCAAAATATTCTTTTTTACCATAAATCGACCTAATTAACCGCGTAAAGATAATCATTTTCCGGAAAAAAGATTAATTTTGTGAAATGTCATGTCCGTCTCGTGAAGACAAACGGGTCCCGGCCTCACGAAACGGCATCCCCGGACAAGGACCCACCCTACCCGAATGAACCCATCGAGATTCAGGCCGGCCGCCGGCATGGCGCTGCTGACCTTCGCCGGAATTCCTGCGGCACAGCACGCCGACGCACACCCGAAACGCCCCGGACAACAGCCGCCGAACATCGTGCTCATCCACCTCGACGACATGGGCTACGGCGACCTGACCGCAACGGGGGCCACCGGATACCGGACACCCAACATCGACCGGCTCTGCGCCGAAGGCATGCGCTTCACCAATTATTACAGCGCCCAGGCTGTCAGCAGCGCTTCGCGCGCCGGGCTTCTGACGGGATGCTACCCCAACCGCATCGGATTCGCCGGGGCGCTCGGTCCGAAATCGAAAACAGGACTCAACCCCGACGAGGAGACCATGGCCGAAAACCTGAAGAAAGCCGGCTACGCAACCGCCATCGTCGGCAAATGGCACGTGGGATGCCGCCCGGGGCTTATGCCCCTCGACCACGGTTTCGACGAATACTTCGGGCTGCCCTACTCCAACGACATGTGGCCCCACCATCCGCAGACGTCGTCCTATCCGCCGCTGCCGCTGTACGAAGGGCGCAAGGTCGTCAACCCGTCGGTCTCGGCCGCGGACCAGGCGCAGCTCACCACCCGGTACACGGAACATGCCGTCGACTTCATCACACGCAGGTCCGAAGGCCCGTTCTTCCTCTACCTGGCCCACTCCATGCCGCACGTGCCGCTCTTCGTCTCGGACAAGTTCAAGGGCAAAAGCGAGCAGGGACTGTACGGCGACGTGATGATGGAGATCGACTGGAGCGTGGGCGAAGTGCTCAAGGCGCTGGAAAAGAGCGGCGCGGCCTCCAATACGATCGTCGTGCTCACTTCGGACAACGGGCCGTGGATCAACTACGGCGACCACGCCGGCTCGACGGGCGGTCTTCGCGAAGGCAAGGGAACCACCTTCGAAGGCGGGCAGCGCGTGCCGTGCATCGTGTGGTGGCCGGGGACGACACCCGCCGGAACGATCTGCAACCAGCTGGCCTCGTCCATCGACCTGCTGCCGACCTTCGCGGAGATCGCGGGCACGCCGCTCCCGGCGAAGCAAATCGACGGCGTAAGCATCCGCAGCCTGTTCGAGGGCGTGCCGGACGCCACGCCGCGCACGTCGTTCCTGTTCTACTACCGGAAAAACAGCCTGGAAGCCGTGCGCGACGGACGCTACAAACTCGTGTTCGCCCATCCGGGCCGCAGTTACGAAGCATTCCCGCCCGGCAACGGCGGACGCCCGGGCAAGGTGGCCGAAGGGCACGAATTCCCGCTGGCGCTCTACGACATGCGCCGCGACCCCGGCGAACGCTACGACGTTCAGAGCCAGCATCCCGAAGTGGTCGAGGAGCTGATGCGGATCGCCGATGCAGCGCGCGAGGACCTGGGCGACGACCTGCGGGGACGGCGCATCGCCGTATGGGGCCTCGCGTTCAAGCCCGAGACGGACGACATGCGCAAGGCGCCGGCGCTGACGGCGATCGGACAACTGCTGGAGGCCGGGGCCGAAGTGGCGGCCTACGACCCGGTGGCGACGGAGGAGTGCCGCCGCCTGCTGAAGGACCGGCCCGTGCGCTATGCCCGGAACATGTACGACGCGGCCGACGGGGCCGACGCCATCCTGCTCGTCACCGAGTGGAAGGAGTTCCGGATGCCCGACTGGCCGCGGCTCCGCGCGACGATGCGCGGCGACGGAATCGTGGACGGCCGCAACATCTTCGACAAGCAGGAGGCCCTCGCCGCAGGATTCCGTTACCGCGGGATCGGCAAATGACGGGAAGGGGAAGTCCGGAACGTTCCGGTCCGTGCAGGCGGGTCCGGCAAAATCCGGTACGGCAGCC
>OOAN01001262.1_pt1 | contig 14349 bp, 10 predicted proteins | sample 1671301 | NCBI WGS metagenome assembly OOAN01 (sample SAMN06348142, study PRJEB24527) | human gut metagenome | biome: human gut; feature: ankylosing spondylitis patient; material: feces | host: Homo sapiens | place: China | collected 2015-10
CGAAGATAGTTGGCTGGAAACGGCCTGTGAAAATAGGTAGATGCCGGCTTCTCTTATAAGCACCATTAGCTCAGTTGGTAGAGCAACTGACTCTTAATCAGTGGGTCCTGGGTTCGAGTCCCCGATGGTGCACCAAAAAGATACCTCGCAAGAAGTTGCGGGGTATTTTTTTATTGCTGTTTTCCGGGAAAGCAGGAGCTTGGTGCAGCATCAGGGGGGAGAACAGTTCGTGCCGGCCGTTTTGTGTCCTGAACGGAAAAATACCCCTGCGGGGCATTTTTAGAGCGCGGGGGTTGCAGGAGAATGTTGATAAAATGGGTTGGAGTAAGCGCGTGAAAGAATATATGAGGCAGGGGCCGGGCATGCCCGGGGCTTTTATAGGGCGATGGAAGATTGTATGGGGGATTCAAGGGAAGGCAGGCGGCATGTATGCCGCCCCTACAGAGGAAGCGGTAAGGCTGGTGGCAGAGAAAGGTACACAGAAAGACTCTGCTGATTTTGGCCGCCGGAGTTCCAGAAGAACAACAGGCAAAGTGATATGCACTCCGACTTGGCGTACTGTGAAAAGTAGTATGGGGGAATATCACTTTTTCCTGTAGAGAGCGGCCGGAGGATAGAGAAAATCGGTGAGCAATTTAATTATCTGGATGAAAATGATCGGGATCATATGCATCCGAAGTTAGGAATGCAGGAGTGTCCCAATCTTCGAGTTTCGGCAAGCTTTCAGCAGGCACCGGTTGTCCCCAGCCTGCGGGGTCATACTCAGTTGCGACAGCCCGATAGGTTACGCGGTAGCTTTTGTCACAGTAGTCAAGCTGCAAAATGGTGGCCAACGCACCAAACTCTTCTTCAATAGGGGATACAATGTAAATGCGCCATTCGCACTCGTTCTCCGTTATCTCTGCCAGCGCCATAATCTCCTTGGCCATGGCGTGGGCAATGTCCGGCTTGGGAGTCGTATATATCCATCCGTATTCATCAAGAACCAGCTTACCGTCCGCATAGGCCTCGGTGACAACCACCTGCGAGGCAACCAGCACGGCACGGGCCTTGGCAATGACCGCATTCTGCCGAGCCTTGTCTATGCAGCCAGTCAGCGAGGGCACCAGCAGCGCCGCCAGTGTCGCTAAAATTACCAATACAACAATTAGCTCCACCAAGGTAAAACCGGATTCCTTTTTGGTGCTGCGGGCTGATTTCATGGCCGGACCCTCCTGCACAAGACAGTATAATATCGTATAAAAACAGTATAAAATCGCAGGGACGGTCCCGTCAATGCGTAATAACGACAAAAATCGCTGCCGCCCTTTGTGACTTCTGCTCGCAGAGGCAGTTCTTGCGCAGGGGGGCGCGGTATGCTATACTAACAGCAGGAAAAAATATCCGGGCATCACCGCGCACCGCACTGGCACGCGCGTTATGCAGCGATGCCCGGGTGCGATGCCAGCCAAAAGGAGGTGCTGCGGATGACCCGCATTGCGATCGTGGAGGACGAGGCCGCCGTCCGGGAGCAGCTGACAGGCTATGTGCAGCGCTATACACGGCAGTACGGTACACCGTTTGAGGTTTCGGCCTTTGCAAGCGGTGTCGAGATTCTGGAGGAATACCGCCCGGTCTACGACATTATTTTTCTTGATGTTGAGATGCCGCATCTGGACGGCATGGAGACCGCCCGCCGCATCCGCACGCTGGACAGCGATGTGCTGCTGATTTTTATTACCAACATGGCGCAGTATGCCATCAAGGGGTATGCGGTGGGGGCGCTGGATTATGTGCTGAAGCCCGTGCCGTATTTTGCTTTTTCGCAGCAGCTGCAGAAGGCTGTGAACCAGCTGGCCCGCCGTGTGCGCCACTATCTGGCCGTTCCGGTGGACGGCGGCATGCGCAGGCTGGATGCGGCAGGCATCTACTACATTGAGAGTGAAGGCCACCGCATCCACTTTTACACCGAGGATGGTGATTTCTCGGCCCCCGGTGCGCTCAAGGCGCTGGAGGAAAAGCTGGCTGCGCAGCCCTTTGCCCGCTGTAACAGCGGGTATCTTGTCAATCTGGCACAGGTGTCCGGTGTGCAGCAGAGCGTTGTGCAGGTTGGCCCGTATGAGCTGCAGATCAGCCGCCCCAAGAGAAAGAGCTTCCTTGCGGCGCTGGCGGATTTCATCGGGGGTGAGGGGTAATGTCCGTTTTACCGGATGTACCGCGGCTGTACACGGCGCTGGCGGAGATTCTGGCCGCCCTGCTGTATGCGCAGGCACGGCCGTCCCGCACTGCAAAGCCGGTGTACTGGGGCATAACCGCCGTCTGGGCGATTCTGCTGGCAGTGTTTTTGCACCTGACCGGCCATGTGCCGCTTGCGTGGTGGGTGCCCTGCATGGTGTCGGCCATCGCGGCGATGTATCTCTACCTCTGGGCCACGCGGGAGATGAACCTGCGGGAGGCCGGCTACAGCTGCGCGCGGGCGTTTGTTCTGGCAGAGTTGGCGGCCAGTCTGGAATGGCAGCTGCACTGCTGGCTCTGGCCGCAGCGCACGGGCGGCGAGATACCGGCGCTGCTGCTGCTGGCGGCCGTCTACGGCGCACTGTACGGGGGGCTGTACTGGCTGGAACGCCGCTTTGTGATCGCCGCGCGGCTGAATGTTACGGCGGCGGCCACGCTGATGGCGGTTGTTATGGCGCTGACGGTATTTGCTGTGAGCAACCTGAGCTTTATCGCCGCGGCACAGGCGACGATGAGCGTCTACTACATCCGCACGCTGGTGGATTTTGCCGGGGTGCTGATTTTGAGCGTCCAGCATGAGCAGCTGCGGGAAACGGCGCTGCACAGCGAGCTTTCCGCCATGGACGCGGTACTGCACCGCCAATATGAGCAGTACCGCCAAAGCAAGGAGAATATACGCCTGATCAACCGGCGCTACCACGAACTGAAAATGCAGATCGCGGCCATCCGGGCCGAGCGGGATCAGGCCAAGCAAAATGCCGCGCTGGCTGAGATGGAGAGCGACATCCGCCGCTATGAGGCCGAGAACAAGACCGGCAACCCGGTGCTGGACACGCTGCTGACGGCCAAAAGCCTGTACTGCCAGCAGCACGGCATCAACATGACCTGTGTCGCAGACGGCACGCTGCTGAATTTTTTGACAACGGGGGAGATATGCACCATCGTCGGCACGGCGCTGGACAACGCCACCGAGAGCGTCCTGACCGAGCAGGACCCCGAAAAGCGGCTGATCCGGGTGGCAATTTACGCGCAGAACGGCTTTGTGATGCTGCGGTTTGAAAACTACTGCACAAAGCCTGTGGAGCTTGGCCCGGACGGTCTGCCCCGGCGCAGCAGCCACGGCGGCTATGACCTGAAAAGTGTCCGCGCTGCCGCTGAGGCCCGCGGCGGCACCCTGACCCTGCACTGGGAAAACGAGTGGTTCACCCTGCGGGTACTGTTGCCGCAGAAGAATGAACTGTGAAAGAACTCCGGAGATAGCTCCGGAGTTTTTTTTGATGGCGCAGATTGCACAAACAGGCAAGACGAAAAACTGGCAAAATGACCAATAAAAATTGACGTACTCCGTAGAAATTGACAGATTGTGAAGCAAAACCGACAATTTATGTATTTTTTGTGTTTTTCTGTTAAAAAATGCTATAATAAAGAGGCAAAATTCGGCGAGGCCGAAAAAGAAGGAGAAAAAAGTATGAAAACGTTCCTCTGCGTTGTGCGGCGGGTATTGGCGGTTCTGCTGGCGCTTATCTTTGCGCCGCTGGGGGCTGCCTGCCTGATTGCCATTCCGCTGTCCAACAACTATTCGGCTATGGTCAGTATGGCCATAGCAATGCCGACCACCGCCAAAAGCGGCGGCAGCAATCCGCAGTATTTCACCAGTGACTATTCTTCCGCCGCGGCGGTGCAGGAGGCCTCGGCCCAGCTCTGCCGCGAAATTGAGCAGGAGGGTATGGTTCTTCTGCGCAATAATGGAGATGCCCTGCCGCTGGCCAAGGGCGCAAGCGTGACCCTTCTGGGCGAAAGCGCAGCCGACCTTGTCTATGGCGGCGCAGGCGCGGGCAGCGTGGACACCTCCACCGCGCCCAACCTGCGGCGGGCTATGGAGGCCGCAGGCTTTACCGTCAACCCGGTGCTGTGGGACTTCTACACCACCGGCGCGGGTGCCTCTTATAAAAAGGAAGTGCCCAGCATTACCGGGCAAGGCCGCTTTGCCGCCAACGAGGCCCCGCAGAGCGCCTACACGCAGGCTGAATTTGACAGCATGGCGCAGTACAATGATGCTGCAATCGTGGTGATTGGCCGCAGCGGCAGTGAGAGCGTGGATTTGCCGACAGAGTACCTCTCCTTCACACAGGAGGAGCGCAACCTGATTCAGATGGCAACCGAACGCTTTGACAAGGTGATTCTGCTTCTGAATGTGACCAACCCCATCAATATGACGGAGCTCAGCCGGTATGACATTGACGCTGTGCTTTGGGTGGGCGCACTGGGGCAGGAGGGGGCCTATGCCATCGGCGAGGCACTGAACGGCACGGTGAACCCCAGCGGCCACTTGGTGGACACTTGGGCGGCTGACGCAGCCTCTGCCCCGGCCGCTGCAAATCTGGGCGATTACACCATCACAAACAGCGATGTGTTTGCCGGTAACAAGTATATTGTCTACGCCGAGGGCGTCTATGTCGGTTACCGCTACTATGAGACCCGCTACGAGGATGCCGTTCTGGCACAGGGCAACGCGGGTGATTTTGACTACGATGCACAGGTGGTGTACCCCTTCGGCTACGGCCTGAGCTATACGGACTTCAGCTGGTCGGATTACAAGATGACCGAAACGGCGGACGGCTTTGCGCTGAATGTCACCGTCACGAACACCGGAAAGGCTGCGGGCAAGGAGGTTGTGCAGGCGTATCTGCAGAACCCGTATACGGAATATGACCGTGCCAACCGCATTGAAAAACCGGCGGTGGAGCTGGTCGGCTTTGCCAAGACGGATATTCTGCAGCCCGGCGAAAGCCAGACCGTCCAGATTGATGTGGACAAGAGTGCCATGAAGGTCTTTGACGCCTACGGCGCGGGCACTTACATTCTGGAGGCAGGGGACTACTACCTGACGGCTGCCGCCAACGCCCATGAGGCCACCAAGAACCTTCTGGCCGCCAAGGGCGCAGAGGTGGACGGCAATGCGGCGATGACCGCGCTCTACAATCAGGCGCAGACCGACACCAAGATCTTTGCAACGGCAGAAACCGGTGCAGCCGTCACCGCACAGATGGCGGATGCGGATATTACGACCTACGACGCTGACTTTACCTATCTGAGCCGCAGCGACTGGACCGGCACCTGGCCGACCACCTACCAGAATGGCAGCTGGGAGGCCCCGGAAACCGTTTTGACCGCGCTGGAAATTACCCGCCCGGAGGATGAAAGCGCCGAAATGCCGGCCTTTGATGAGGCGGGCAACTTGAAGCTGTGCGACCTGATTGGCGCGGACTATGACGATGCCCGCTGGGAAACGCTGCTGAGCCAGATGAGCAAGAAGGACACCTACAATCTGATTCGCCATGCAGGCTATGGTACGATGGCGGTCGAGAGCATCGGCGCGCCCGGCACGGTACATAAGGATGGCCCCGCAGGCATTTCCAGCACGCTGGCGGGCGGAAAGCTGCACTGCATGGCGTATGAGCCTGCGGTGGTGCTGGCTTCGACCTACAATGTGGAGCTGGCGTCCCGCCGCGGCAAGCTGGTGGGCGAGGATAGCCTCTCCAGCGGGGTGCAGGTCTGGTATGCCCCGGCTATGAACATCCACCGTGCAGCCAACAGCGGCCGTAACTTTGAGTATTATGCCGAGGACCCGCTGCTTTCCGGCGTGTTCGGCGCAGCGGAGACTGCCGCCTTCCAGAGCAAGGGCGGCATTGTCACCATCAAGCATTTCGCCTTCAATGACCAGGAGACCAACCGTATCGGCGGTGCGATGTTCGTCAATGAGCAGGCCGCCCGCCAGCTGTACCTGAAGCCCTTTGAGATGAGCATTGTGGACGGCGGCGCTGTGGGCATTATGAGTGGTATGAACCGCATCGGTTGCCGCTGGATTGGCGGCCATGAGGGCATTATGACCAACATCCTGCGTGGTGAGTGGGGCTACAAGGGCTTTGTCATTACCGACCAGACCTCCTTCAACAGCTTTGATTACTGCGACATCCGCGAGGGTCTGGCTGCGGGCAATGACCTGTGGCTGAACACGGCCCACAATATGTGGGCGCTCAATGACAGCGAGCTGACCGCAACGGTTATGCAGAACGCCCGCACGGCCGTGCACCGCTATCTGTACGCGGTGGCCAACTCCAACGCAATGAACGGTGTGGATGCCGATACCACGGTCAAGAACATCATCCCGGCATGGCAGTATGGCTACGTGGCGTTGGTGGTCTTTGTGGCGGTGATGTGGTTCTTCGGCTTCAAGGCGGTGCGCGCGCTGTGGGCCAGCAAGCGCTATCTTGCCAAGAAGGCAGAGCGCAAGGCCAAGCGTGCTGCAAAGAAGGCTGCCAAGGCTAACAAAGCGTAAAAACAGCAACTTGCACAAGCCATAACATATAAATTTAAGCAAAACGCACAGAGAATTTTCTGTGCGTTTTGTGTTTTTTGCAAAGTATGCGCCAAAAACAACAGATTGTGCAAAAAATGAGTCATTGGGGCATTTCTCTGCTACAATAGAATCAACACAAAAAGCATGGTACCAGCTTGTAGGTGTTATGAGAGAAAAAAGCAAGTAAGAGGAGAAAGAAGTAAATGACGAAGCAACCGAAAGTCCGCAAGCCGCATCCCGTATTGCACGGGATTGGGCTGGTACTGTCCGCGATATTGTTGGTCGCAGTGCTGGCAGGCACCTATGTGCTGTCCACATTGGCAACCGTGATTGACAGCTTTTTCGGTGCGCCAAGCGGTCACTATTCTGACGCAGAAATTGCAGACACCAAAGTAAAGGCCGAGGCACTCGCCGCCGATGTGGAGGCCGAGGGCACGGTTCTGGTGCAGAACAACGAAAACACCTTGCCGCTGGCTGCCGACAACAAAAAGGTCAACGTGTTCGGCTGGGCCTCCACCGCCTGGCTGGGCGGCGGCTCCGGCTCCGGCGGCGTAAACAGCGTCAACACCGACCTGCTGGCTGCCCTGACCGCCTACGGCATTGAGTACAACACCGAGCTGACCGATATGTACAAGGACTTCCAGCCCGGCCGCGAATACGTCAGAACGCTGAGCAGCCGTCCCGAGCAGTCCGGCCGCCTGTACGAGCCTGACATCAGCAACACCACCTACTACACCCAGTCGATGCTCGACAACGCCAAGAGCTTTTCTGATACTGCCGTGGTCGTCATCGGTCGTCTGGCAGGCGAGAGCAACGATGCCACCAAGCAGCAGTACAAGCGCACCGAAAAGGGCGGCGACATTGTGGTGGACGACACCCGCACGATGCTGGAGCTGACCACCGAGGAAGAAGCCCTGCTGACCTATGTCGGCGCCAACTACAAGAATGTGGTCGTGCTTGTCAACTCCACCAATGTGATGGAGCTGGGCCAGCTGGAGACCATCCCCGGCGTGGACGCCTGCCTGATTGCTGGGCTGTCCGGCTCGGAGGCTGCCTCGGTCATTCCCGCCGTTTTGTGGGGTGAGAAAGAGCCGAGCGGCCGCACCGCCGACACTTGGGCGTATGATCTGACCACAGCCGCCAGTTATGCCAACGCCGGTATGGAGGGCGTGGGCGCTTACGCCGATGCCGAGGGTCTGTACCCGGCGGACGGCACCGTCAGCGGCAACCTCGATACCTACGATGCCTATGAGCAGGTTTCCTATGTAGATTACGCCGAGGGCATTTACATCGGCTACAAATGGTACGAGACCGCTGACGCCGAGGGCTACTGGGACGGCGTTTCCAACGAGCACGGCACCGGCTATGACGCCGTTGTGCAGTATCCCTTCGGCTACGGCCTGAGCTACACCAGCTTTGATTGGAAGGTGACCGATGCCTCCGCCAACGGTGCCACCCTGACGAAGGACGGCGATGTGACCGTGAAGGTCACCGTCACCAACACCGGTGACCGCGCCGGCAAGGATGTTGTGCAGCTCTACTACACCGCACCCTATATTGCAGGCGAGATTGAAAAGTCCAGCGTGGAGCTGGGCGCCTTTGCCAAGACCAAGGAGTTGCAGCCCGGCGAGAGCGAGGAGGTCACGCTGACCATCCCGGTCTCCGATATGGCCAGCTATGACGCCTATGACGCCAACCACAACGGTTTTACCGGCTATGAGCTGGACGCAGGCGATTACATCTTTACCGTGCGCCACGATGCCCACGATGTGGACGATGACGCCGCCGCAACCATTACCTGCAACCTGCCTGCCAACGTCCAGTATGCCGAGGACACCGTCACCGGCAACCCGGTTTCCAACAAGTTCACCGGCAGCGATGCCATTGACGGCGTCAGCTTGGACGGCAGCGACTCCAACCAGAACATCACCTACATGACCCGCGCTGACTTTGCGGGCACCTTCCCCAAGACCAACACCCCCAGCCGCGCTATGACCGACAACGTCAAGGCACTGAACCTTTACACCGCCGATATGGCGAACGGCTACATCAATGAGGCCGACGAGGCCATCACCACCGGCGCAAAGAACGGTCTGAAGATTGAGGACAACGGCAAGACCACCGACCTCGGCTTCCAGCTGGGCGCTGACTTCAATGACCCGCAGTGGGATGCGCTGCTCGATGAGCTGACCGTGAATGAGATGGAAAATATGTACATCAACGCCTACGGCGGTCTGGCCGAGCTCAAGAGCGTCGGCAAGACCAAGAGCAAGGACGCTGACGGCCCTGCCCAGATTGGCGGCTTCACCGGTATGGGCGCTGGCACCGGCTGCCCCAGCTCCAGCACGCTGGCCCAGACCTGGAACGCCGACCTTGCTTTGCAGGAGGGCCGTACCATCGGCACGCAGGCACTGCAGAACGGCTACACCGGCTGGTATGCCCCTGCCACCAACATGCACCGCAGCCCCTTCAACGGCCGTAACTACGAGTATTATTCCGAGGACAGCCTGCTGTCCGGCGTGATCTGCGGCAACACCGTGCATGGCGCCAATGACGCTGGTGTCTACACCTACGTCAAGCACTTTATCTGCAATGACGGTGAAAGCGGCATCTACCGTGATTCCGTCTACACATGGATGACCGAGCAGGCTCTGCGTGAGATCTATCTGCGTCCCTTCCAAATGCTGGTCGAGGATTACGATGCTGTCGGTCTGATGAGCAGCTACAACCGTATCGGCGCTGTTTGGGCTGGCGGCAGCGAGGCGCTGCTGACCGGCATCCTGCGTGACGAGTGGGGCTTTGACGGCGCTGTGATTACCGACTACTGCGACCATCACAGCTATATGAACGGTGACCAAGCCCTGCGCGCAGGCGGCAGCCTGTGGATGGCTGGCTTCATCGGCGGCAAGATGGCCTTTGAGACCGGCTCCAACAGCTATCTACAGGCCCTGCGCCGCGCTGCAAAGCAGACACTGTATATGTATCTGCACGTCCGTGTGACCAACCGCGACTATGCCGAGAGCATCGGCGATACCACCGCGCTGCGCCACGACTTTAAGCCCGCTGTGCTCGGCTGGCGTCACCTTGTTGCGCTGATCGACCTTGTTGCCGTGGCACTGTTTGCACTGGCGATCCGCGGCATTGTCCGTGATGTCAAGCTGTACAAGGCCGCCAAGGCCGCGAGAGCCGAAAACAAGAACGCATAAAAATAACCCCCGCAATACTGCACAATGCAAGCGCATGACCGTAAGTTGAAATTGCGCGGTATTGCCTTATAAAAAAGGAGTGCATCCCCCTTGAAAAACGCTGAAATCATCGCAAAACTGAATCTGGAACAAAAATGCGCGCTGCTTTCGGGCGCGGGCACTTTCACCACGCGCGGCTGCCCCAAGGCGGGCGTGCCGTCCATCACCCTGTCGGACGGGCCGAACGGCGTGCGCAAGCAGGCCGGGGCGGCGGACCATCTGGGCCTGAACCCCAGCGTGCCGGCGACCTGCTTCCCGACTGCGGCCACCGTGGCCTGCAGCTGGGACCCCGCACTGGGCGAGGAGATCGGCCGCGCCATGGGCGAGGAGGCCGCTGCGCAGGAGGTTGCCGTGCTGCTCGGCCCCGGGCTTAACACCAAGCGCAGCCCCCTGTGCGGACGCAACTTTGAGTATTTTTCCGAGGACCCGTATCTTTCGGGCAAGATGGCCGCCGCCTATGTGCGGGGCATCCAAAGCGAGGGCATTGCAGCCTGCCCCAAGCATTTTGCCGTCAACAGTCAGGAGCTGCGCCGCATGGCGTCCGACTCTGTTCTGGACGAGCGCACGCTGCGCGAGCTGTACCTGACCGGCTTTGAGATCGTGGTCAAGGAGGCTGCGCCCAAGACCATCATGTCGAGCTACAACCTCGTCAACGGTACCTATGCCAACGAGAACGCCCATCTTCTGCAGGATATTCTGCGCAGGGACTGGGGCTTTTCCGGTGCCGTTGTGACCGACTGGGGCGGCTCCAACGACCATGCGCTCGGCGTAAAGAACGGCTCCACGCTGGAAATGCCCGCCCCCGGCGGTGACGCCGTGCGGGAGCTGCTGGCTGCCGTACAAAGCGGCAAGATCACCGAGGCGGATGTGGATGCCCGGCTGGACGAGCTGCTGACGCTGGTGCTGGATACAAGCGCTGCCGTGCAAAAGCACAGCCGCAGCTTTGACGCCGATGCACACCATACGCTGGCCCGCCGCGCCGCCGCCGAGAGCGCCGTGCTGCTGAAAAATGACGGCGGCATCCTGCCGCTGGCCGCCGGTGCAAGGGTTGCCGTTATCGGTGACTTTGCCGAGACACCGCGCTATCAGGGTGCCGGCTCAAGCGCCGTGAACTCTATCAAGGTCGATACGCTGCTTGATTGCCTTGCGCAGAGCGGGCTGCAGTGCGCGGGCTTCGCCGCAGGCTTTGACCGTCAGGGCCGCCCCGATGCCGCCAAAAAGGCGCAGGCCGTGGCACTGGCCCAAAAGGCCGACACGGTGCTGCTCTGTCTGGGTCTGGATGAGATCAAGGAGAGCGAGGGCCTTGACCGCGTGGATATGAAGCTTGCCGATAACCAGATCGAGCTTTTGCAGGCGGTCGAGCAGGCTAACCCCAACACGGTGGTGGTCCTGAACGCCGGTGCATCGCTGGAAACGCCGTGGCTGGCCCACTGCAGGGCGCTCGTCTATGGGGCGCTGGGTGGGCAGGCCGGTGCCGGTGCCATGGTGGATGTGCTGACCGGCAAGGTCAACCCCGGCGGCAAGCTGGCCGAGACATGGGCCAATGCCTATGCGGAGACCCCCGCCAAGGATAACTTTGCCGGGGCGGGCCGCACCGTGCAGTACCGCGAGGGGCTGTATGTCGGCTACCGCTATTACCAGACCGCCGGGGTGCCGGTGGCGTTCCCGTTCGGCTACGGCCTGAGCTACACAAGCTTTGCCTATTCCGACCTGAAGGTCACTGCCGACAGTGTGACCCTGACCGTGACCAACACCGGTGCGCGTGACGGCGCGGAAATCGTGCAGGTCTATATCGCAAAGCCCGGCGCGGAGATCTTCCGTCCTGCGCAGGAGCTAAAGGCCTTTGCAAGGGTGCCGCTGGCGGCAGGGGAGAGCCGCACGGTCACGCTCCCGCTCGATGACAAGGCGTTCCGCTACTGGAACACCAGTACCGATGGCTGGGAGATCGAGGGCGGCCGGTATGAGGTCCGTGTCGGTGCCTCCAGCGCGGACATCCGCCTGACGGCCGATGTTGACATCCGCGGCACCAATGCCCCCGACCCCTATGCCGGTAAGGCACTGCCGCACTATAAGAGCGGCAGTGTGCAGAATGTGCCCGATGCCGAGTGGGAGGCCCTGCTCGGACATCCCATCCCGCAGGATAAGGTCAAAATTGACCGCAACATGACGCTGGGCGAGCTGAACCACAGCCGCAGCCCGCTGGGCTGGCTGATCTGGGCCGTGCTGACAGCACTGCTGAACGCCAGCTTCAAAAAAGGAAAGCCCGATCTGAATGTGCTGTTCCAGTACAACATGCCGCTGCGCGCGCTGGCCAAAATGACAAGCGGCGCCATCAGCATGGGCATGGTGGACGGCCTTGTCATGGAGCTGCAGGGCTTCTGGATCATCGGCCTTGTACGGGTCATCTATGAAGCTGTTAAAAATCAAATTCTGAACGCGCAGATGGAACGCCGCCTGCGCAACGACTGAAGGGAGACTATATGAAAACGTGGAATACCTTTGCAGCCAAGCACCCTGCCGCCGCCCAATGGGTGCGCGAGGGCGGGCTGTTCGTCATCGTATCAAACCTTATCACGGTGTTCAAATACCTGCTGCTGCAGTTTCTGCCTGCGGCGTTTGCCGGGCTGCCGGTCGTGGACTTCGGCTGGCCGGGCATCCCGGTCACACTCTTCGGAGAGACCTTCCGCTGGAATATTCTGGGCTATGACGCTGCTCACGGCGGCCTGCCGTACTTTTGCGCCTATATGGTGGCAATGGTGGTGGGGGAGTGCATCAACTTCCCGATCCAGCGCAGCTTTGTGTTCCGCAGCAAGGGCAATTTAGGCAAGCAGATCGCGTGGTATGTCCTTGCGTTCTGTGCCATTACCTGCATTGTCAACTCCATCAACTGTGTATGGGTCGCAGTGGCGGGACTTCTGGTGCCGGACTTCATCTACAACATCGGTACGACCGTACTCAACGGCGGTATCTCAATGGTCATCTTCTTCTTCGTCAACAAGATCATCTTCCCGGAAGGGGAGGCTAAGAAGGCATAAGGATAGCCCCCGGACAGCTTTGCACTGTCCGGGGGCTGTTTATTTGCACACTGAAAGGTGCGATGCAGGCATCAACCCCCGCATCGCTGATAGAATGCGGTATTGCCTTACAAATAATTCACTGCCAGAATCGCCGCCCCAAGCACGACCAGCACAACACCGGTGGCGCGGTTCAGGGTGGCGGGCGCGGCCTTGTTGGCAAACTTGGCGGCGATACGCGCCCAAAGCAGGGTGCTGACGACACAGCAGATAAGGCAGAATACATCCGGCATACCGCCGATGGCGAAATGGCTGGCCGAGCCGGTGAACGCCGTAAAGGCCATAATAAAGACGCTGGTGCCCACGGCGGTTTTCAGCTCATACCCCAGCACCGAGGTCAGGAGCAGCAGCATCATCATGCCGCCGCCTGCGCCGATAAACCCGCAGATGAACCCGACACCCGCACCGCAGAGCAGGGACTGCACAAACCGCTTCTCTGCGCTCACGGCGTTCATTGCGCTTTTGGTGGTCATGACCGGCCGCACAATGAATTTTACGCCCAGCAGAAGGGTCATAAAGGTGGAAAAGCCGCCCATCGTGGTGCCGGGCACAAGGCTGGCCACATAGCTGCCCACCAGCGTGAAGCAAAGCACCGAGGCCATCATGACAGCGCCGTTTTTGATGTCCAGATTCCCGCTTTTGCCGTAGGTATAGGCAGAGACGGCGCTGGCCAGCACATCGCTGGCCAAGGCAATGCCAACAGCCATGTAGGGGTCCATCCCTAGAAAGGTGATGAGCATGGGGCTGATGACCGCCGCCGCGCTCATACCGGCAAAGCCGGTGCCCAGCCCGGCGCCGATGCCTGCGATAAAGCAGACGATGAATGCGATAAGATACGTCATAGCGTTACTCCTTTTTCAGCTGACGCTGGATGTTTGCGTCCATGCGGGACAGATATTCCTGCAGCCTCTGCTGCTCCTCTGCGGTAAAGCCCTCAAACAGCGGCTCGACCGTTCGGTGCTGTATCTCTGCCAGTGCGGCGGCGATGCGCTGACCGTCCGCAGTAAAGGCCAGCAGCCGCTGGCGGCGGTTGGTCGGGGCGGTGCAGACCGACAGCACGCCGCGGCTGCGCAGCCGCTCTACCGCTGCCGATACATTGGATTTCGCCAGCCCGCGGTAGCGGCAGATGTCCCCGGCGGTGTGACATTCGGGGTTGTTGTGCAGAAACAGCAGGATGTCAATCTCCAGCTGGTTAAGCCCGTATGCCGCAGAGGCGGCCTCGAACTGCGCGGCATAGTATTTTTTGTAGTGCTGTATATAGGATAATACAGGCAGCACAGGAAGCCCTCCTTTGAAAGTAATAAAAAGAACGGTTCTAATTATAACTATCTGGACGGCTGATGTCAATACAAAGCGCCGTATAAACAAAAAAATCCCGCCGGAATACGGCGGGATTTCTGGTGGACCTGGAGGGATTCGAACCCTTGACCTCTCGGATGCGAACCGAACGCTCTCC
>OOAN01001269.1_pt1 | contig 14296 bp, 14 predicted proteins | sample 1671301 | NCBI WGS metagenome assembly OOAN01 (sample SAMN06348142, study PRJEB24527) | human gut metagenome | biome: human gut; feature: ankylosing spondylitis patient; material: feces | host: Homo sapiens | place: China | collected 2015-10
CGGCGACCACCGAGATCTACACTCTTTCCCTACACGACGCTCTTCCGATCTCATACATGTGTTTAAGATCCGCCAGCACGACATCGGCATCATAGCCCGGCTCCAGCATGCCCTTGCGGTTGGCCAGTCCCAGCACGGCGGCGGGGCCGGCGCTCATCAGGAAGCTGAGCAGCTCAAGCGGCAGGCGCTGCTCGCGGCAGAGCTTGGTGTAGCAGACGCCGAAGGCAGTCTCAAGGCCTACCATGCCGGCGGCGCCCTTCTCCTTCTCCTCGGCGGTGTGGGGGGCGTGGTCGGTGCCGATGCAGGTCACGGTGCCGTCCTTGATGGCCTCAATGAGGGCGGTCACATCCTCCGCCTTGCGGATAGGCGGGTTGACCTTGTACTGCAGGCGGCTGTCGTCAAACCAGAGGTGATGGGGGGTCACCTCGCAGCTGACACGCGCACCGCGCAGGCGGCTCATCCGGATGGCGTCTACGGACTCCTTGGTGGAAACATGGCACATGTGCAGCCGGGTGCCGTAGTATTCGGCCAGATGGCAGTTGCGCACGGTCTCGATGTTTTCCGCCAGACGGTAGTCCCACGGGCTGATCTCACGGTCCTCGGCGTGGGACATGATGGTCAGGCCGCGCTCGGTGGCGATGGCGAACGCCCGCGCCATGACGGCGTTGTTCATGACGCCGTTGCCGTCCTCGGTGATGAATTTGACATCCTCGGGCAGCGTCATCAGGTGGTCGAGTGTTTTGCCGTCAAAGTCCTTCGTGATCGAGACGGTCTGGTTGGCATCGCACAGCCCTACGCGGGCGGCCTCGGCCTCGACGGCGTGGGCGATCTCGGCGCTGGAGCAGACCGGCTTTGTGTTGGGCATCAGGTTCACAAAGGTATACCCGCCGGCAGCGGCTGCGGCAGAGCCAGTGGAAATATCCTCCTTGTACTCAAAGCCGGGGGTGCGCCAATGGCAGTGTGTGTCGAGGAAGGCGGGCAGGATCGTGCGGCCCTTGGCATCGAGCAGCTCCTCCCCCTCCGGGACAAGCAGGCCCAAACCGACAGCGGCGATTTTTCCATCGCGCAGCCAGACCTCGATCGGCTTGCCTGCACAGTCCCTTGCGTTGCGGATCAGCATAGTGGGAACCTCCTGAGATATACTCTACCAGATTTTCAGCCCGCCTTTTGCGGGCGCGCTTTTGGGCAAAAAAAAACTTTTCCCGGACGGGAAAAGTCAAAAAGAAGCACCGGTTTTGAAAACGGGAAAAAACACGGCACCGTGAATTTTGAAGCAAGAAACAAACTGCATCATCATTGCGGCGCACTCCTTCCCCGAATTCTTACATGGATTTTACTTAATTGTACCATGTAGGGACGGCAGTGTCAATGCAAACGCCCGGATTGCGAAAGTAAGGATTTTATGGATTTTTACGCCGAGTTTTGTACAAAATGATAAACGCACAGAAAACTCACCGCGCCGTGCGGTTGGCAAGCGTTTCTGCCATGATGCGGCTCCAGCGCGCGGCAATCTGCTCCTGCCCGCGGGCATCGGGGTGGGTGCCGTCTGCCGAGATAAGGGTCTCATCGTCCAGCAGCTGCAGGCCATCGGTAAAGATGAGCCGCTCGGCGGCGTAGCGCCGCACAATCCGGCGCATTTTATCGGTGCGGTCGGTGTCCTCGTCCAGATAACCGAAGAACGAGGTGGCGAACACCGGGCGCGGATCGCGGGCCAGCACGGCGGTGAAGCGGTCGATCCGCTCCTCAAATACCTCGAGCGGGAACTCCTTCACCCGCTCGGTGGTGTTGATGCCCATTTCTACCGAGGCAAAGTCCCAATCCCTGCGCGATACGAGGTAGTTTGCCATCTCCTCCTCCATCAGGGCGTTGCCGGCAAAGCCGAGGTTGAGATAATCGACCCCGAGCACCTGCGCATTGCGGAACACATAGCAATCCGGCTGGATCAGGGAGAGGCTGCCGTGCGTGATGGACGAGCCGTAGGCCAGATAGGTTTTCTGCGGCAGCTGGTCGGCGGCGGGCAGGGCGGTCCGGCCCTCGACCCCTGCGAAGATCACCGGCACATAGGGTAGCACGACCCGCACGACCTCGGGCGCAAAGGCAAGCTGCTTTTCCGCCGTGATGCGGCGCAGTGTGGCGAGCTTGGCCGGGTATTCGATGTGGATGCGGGTCACATCCGCGCCGATGTTTTTGGAGGAGTACTCCCACCCGCCCTGAAATGAGCCGAAGAAGATGTGGGCGGTGGCGGCCTCGGCCTGGGGGATGGTTTTCAGCAGCAGATCGACTGCGCCGTCCGGCATCGTGAAGCGCAGCTCAATACCGGTGGCAAAGCAGTTTTCCTGCACACCGGGGCTGATGCGGGCGCGTGCTGCGGCACCGATGCGGCGGAGCAGCCAGCCGCCCTTGACCGGCTCCAGCTCCTCGACATTGTGAAAGCGGATGTTCTGATGATCCATGACCATGCAGCCTCTTTTCTTTTATGATACCATCAGTATACAAAGCAGCGCGGCATTTTGCAAGGGCGGTGCTGCGGGAAAAGTTGAAGGATCCGCAACGATCCCGCGTTGCACTCTGCCCGGGATTGTGATATACTAATAAACAAGTATCGTAAAGCAAAGAGGAAAAGAACTATGGGGCTTTGGGAAGACGCAAAAAACATCCGCGATAAGGACCCTGCGGCGCGCAATGTCGCGGAGGTCATCATTTTGTATCCGGGCTTTCATGTGCTGGTGACGCATAAGATCGCCCATTTTCTGTACCGTCACCACTGCTTTTTTCTGGCCCGCCTTGTCAGCCAGCTGGCGCGGCATCTGACCGGCATCGAGATCCACCCCGGTGCCAAAATCGGCCGCAAGCTTTTCATCGACCACGGCATGGGTATCGTCTTTGGTGAGACGACAGAAATCGGCGATAACTGCACGATCTATCACGGTGTGACGCTGGGCGGTACCGGCAAGGATACCGGCAAGCGCCACCCGACTCTGGGCAACAATGTGCTGATCGGTGCCGGGGCCAAGGTGCTTGGCCCGGTCTACATCGGCGATAATGTCCGCGTGGGTGCAGGCAGCGTGGTGTTGAAAAACCTGCCCGCCAACGCAACAGCGGTCGGTGTCCCGGCGGAGATCGTGCGTGTGGGCAATATCAAGTGCTGCCCGGCGGACGACCTCGACCAGCAGGATCTGCCGGATATCGTCAACCAGCGCATCTCCGAGCTGGAGGCCCGCCTGAGCCGCCTCGAGGCCGAAAAGCAGGGTGAATTTCCGCCGGATAAAAAAGAATAATAAAAACGCACGCCGTGAAATTTACGGCGTGCGTTTTTTGTCAGTATGGCTTCCCCAGAGGGGGGAAGCTGTCAGCGGCCCCGCCCGCTGACTGATGAGGGGCAAACTTACCGGGAATTTCCCACTGACGGGCAATAGGGCAAACCCGCCCCTCATCCGCCCTCGGTCGGGGCCTCGGGCACCTTCCCCCACGGGGGAAGGCAATCAACTCATTTCAGATTCCTCAAATCGCCGCTTTCGCGGAAATCCTCGTAATCGAGGGAGAGGGATGGGCTGTAGTAGGGGTCATGCAGGATGTTCTCCCGCCCGTGGACCGCATACAGGCGGTCATGCTCGGCGTCAAAGCGGGCCTTTTTGGCCGGGTCATTTTCATCGGAGCCGCGGGACTTGCTCTCATAGTGATACAGCTGTGCATAGGGGGTCCAGACGATGCGCCAGCCGGCGTCCCGCACCCGCAGGCAGAAGTCCACATCGTTGTAGGCAACGGTGAACTCCTCGTCCAGACCATGGGCGGCATCGTAGACAGCAGTGCGCACCAGCAGGCAGGCAGCGGTCACGGCGGAGAGATCCTGCACGGTGGCCAGCCGGAACATGTACCCGCTGCCGCCGCGCTTGTGGTACTTGTGGCTGTGGCCTGCATAGCCGCCCAGCCCCGTGATGATGCCGGCGTGCTGGATCGTGTCATCGGGATAGTAGAGCATCGCACCGCAGATGCCGACACCGGGCTGGCTGCACTCCCCCACCATCTGGGTGAGCCAGTCGCCGTTGATGACCTCGACATCGTTGTTGAGCAGCAGCAGGTATTTACCCGCCGCGTACTTACGGCCGAAAGTGTTGATGCGGCTGAAGTTGAACCCGCCCTTGTAGGTCACAACGCGGGCGCGGTCGTACCGGTCGGGCAGGTGCTTGTAGTAGTCTGCCGTGGCCGGGTCGGTCGAGTTGTTCTCAATGACGATGACCTCGAAGCTTTCATAGGTCGTTTTGGCGTAGATGCTGTGCAGGCACTTTTCCAGATCATCGGTGTGATCTTTGTTCGGGATCAGGATCGAGACAAGCGGCTCCGGCTCGGGAATATCCCACACCACGTGGCAGGTGCCGGGGAAAAGCCCGGCCTCCACCCTGCCCTGCCGCCAGGTGGCGGTCAGATGGTCGGCTACGGCCCGCTGCGCGGCCTGCTCAACATAGGGCTTGGCTGCCGTGCCGCCGCTGGTGGAAGCCGCATGCACACGCCAATAGTACAGCACCTGCGGGATGTGCAGCGGTTTGGCGGCAGGATCACTGCGCTGCATCTCATCCACAAGGCGCAGAAAAAGATCGTGATCCTGTGCGCCGTCACACGCAGGGCGCTCGCCGCCGACTGCGTCAAACAGAGATTTTTTGAATACGGCCAGATGGCAGATGTAGTTGACCGCCATCAGGTATTCGGGGGCGTAGTCGGGCTTGAAGTGGCCGACACGCGGATGCTCGGGCGTTTTCTCAAACAGGGCCTCATCGCTGTAGGCAAAGGGCACACCGCTTTCGGCAAGGGCCTTGCTCATGCAGTACACTGCGTGGGGGGCCAGCATGTCATCGTGGTCGGCCAGGGCTAAATAGTCGCCGGTGGCGAGCTTGGCCGCCTCGTTCGTGTTGGCGGCGATGCCCGCATTTTTGATTTTGGCATAGACGATGCGGGAATCCTGCGCGGCGCGCGCCTGCACAGCCCTGCCGACATCGGCGTGGGCGTCATCGCTGGCATCGACCAGCACAAGCTGCCAGTTGGGCGCCGTCTGGGCCTGCACGCTGTCCAGAAGCTGCTGCAGAAACTGCGGCGGCGTGTTGTACAGCGGGGTCAGGATGCTGATGGTCGGCCAGCCTGCGGCATTTGCGGCGGCATCGGCGCGCTGGGCGTCCAGCGTCCGGGCAGACGGCAGATACCGCGCTTTTTTACCGAAGAACCGCCGCTTAAAAAAGCCAACGGCCCGCCCGGCCATGACGCCGACACCCTGTTCCTTTGTCAGGGTCCGCGCATAGCCGAACAGCTCTTTGATGCGTTTTGTTTCAAGGCTCATGGGGTGGCTCCTCATAAAAGCAATCTTTGCGCCAGTTTTGGGGGTTTGTGTCGATGTACTGCCAAATCTGCGCGTACCCGTGCTCGGTGCGCACAATGTGGTCGTGAAAGGATTTTTGCCAGATGGGGCAGCCAATCGCTTTCGTGACAGCCTCTTTCATCTGTTTGATGACCAGTGAAATTGTAGGGGCGCACAGTGTGCGCCCGCCCTGTTCCCGCTGAATCAACAACAATAAATGAACATGATTTGGCATTACGGCATATTTTATTAACTTTACTGCGGGATGCCGAATGGAAATCTGCAAAATGGCATCTTCAACGGCTTTCCCGTAAGGCGATAGCTCCGGGGCAAGGCGCGGGCGCACACTGTGCGCCCCTACATCCTCAACCGCCGTAAGGACATCGCTTTTCCACAAAATTTTCTGCCGCCCATGCGTGCAAATCGTGATGAAATACGCACCGTTTTGGGCGTAATCATACGCCGTCAGGCGGTTAACCTTGCGCCTTGCCAATTTACCCGTGCAACCCTTTTGCTTGGCGCTCCATGTTTTCTACGATGATGGTGTTCAATTCGCCGAGGGCGGCGGCGTACTCCAAAACCTTCCACGGGGTGTCAGTGTGGTAATGCACCTTGACGACATCCTCGTCGCCGACGACCAACAGGCAATCGCCCTTGGCGCTGTTCAAAATGCCGTCGTGGATGGCGTCCTCGTCGAGGCCGTGGCCTTCGATTAAAAACTGGGTATCAAACTTATTTTCCATGCAAAACACCTCCTCACTTCAACCCGAAATTTTCAAACAGATTGTTGAAATGGGGGTTGTAATAGGGGTCGTAATTGTCGATATACTGCTGATATTTTGCGTAGAAATTCGCTTTCTCGCGCTCGTAACGGCGGGCGTTCTCACTTAATGTGTCAAGGCCCCGGCTCTTGCTTTCATAATGGTATGCCTCGGCACGCGGGGTGTAGACGTTAAGCAGGCCCTTCTGCCACAGCTTCAGGCAGTAGTCCACATCATTGTAGGCCACGGCGAACTTCTCCTCGTCCAGACCGCCGAGCTCCTTCCAGAGCGATGCCTTTGTCATCAGGCAGGCACCAGTCACGGCCATGTAATCCTGTGTTGTGACAAGGCGGTACATATCGCCCACAGCGGTGCGGGGGTAGCTCTTGTGGCTGTGGCCCGCACTGCCGTTGATGCCCATCAGCACGCCCGCGTGCTGGATCGTATCATCGGGGTAGTAGAGCTTTGCGCCTACGGCACCCACATCGGGCCGCTGGCTGTAGCTGAGCAGCTCGCGCAGGAAGTCGTGTGAGAGAATCTCAATGTCATTGTTGAGAAGCAACAGATGCTCGCCCTCGGCAAACGATGCGCCGAAGTTGTTGATGGCTGAGAAATTGAACGGGCCAGCCCCCTCAAAGGTCACGACCCAGCAGCTCGGGAACCGGTCATGCAGCGTTTTATAGTAGGCGAAGGTCGCCGGGTCGGTCGAGTTGTTCTCGATGACGATGACCTCAAAATTGTCATACCCGGTGTTTTTGTACAGGCTTGTCAGGCAGCGGTCCAGATCATCGGTGTGGTCCTTGTTCGGGATCAGCACGCTGATCTTCGGGTGGCCCGTCAGCTCATACCTGACTTGGAACGCCCCGGGCGCATCGGGCACAGCCATGGCGTGCCCCGGCAGACCGAGGCGTTTGAGCTGCGCATCGATGGCGCGCTCCCCCGCCGCGATGGCGTAGGGCTTGGCCTCCATGCCTGCGGCGGTGGAACCCGCGTGGCCGCGCCAGATATAGAGCACCTTTTTGATATGCTCGATGCGATGCGCTTTTTCGGTCAGGCGAAGAATTAGGTCGTGATCCTGTGCGCCGTCAAACTCCTTCGACTCATAGGCTCCGGCCGCATCCAGCAGCGGGCGGCTGAACACCGCCAGATGGGTGATGAAGTTCACGCCGCGCAGATAGTCCGGTGCAAAATCCGGCTTGAAGTGATACCCGCCCAGTTGTTTTAAATCAGCCGAGAGAACGATTTCGTCACTGTAGACAAAATCTGCCCCGGTGCTTTGGAGGGTCTGCACAACCTCAAAGAGGGCGTTGGGATACAGTACATCGTCATGATCCAGCAGGGCAATAAAATCGCCGTGGGCCAGCTCGAAGCCGCGGGTCGTGTTGGCGGCGATGCCGCCGTTCTCGATGCACTCATACACGATGGTGCCCGGCACCTGCTTGGGCAGCCGGCGCTCCAGCCGTTTGTCAGCATCGCTTGCATCCACCAGCACCAGCTCCCAGTTGGTGTAGGTCTGCCTGACAACGCTGTTCAGCATCTCATCGAAAAATTTTGCCGGGGTGTTGTAGAGCGGCACGATGATGCTGATCTGCGGCCCCTGCAGGGCGGCAGCGCGCTGGGCTTTCAGCTCGCGGCGCAGTGGGAGGTCCGCCCGGTGCCGCCAGTCGTCGTGGTGCAGGGCCAGTCCAACGCGGAATTTCACATCCCGCCACAGCTGCTCGGCCCCCTGCTCCCGCAGGGTCTTGACGCTGCGGCCGGCCAGATCCCGCAGATGGGCGGGATTCAAAAGGCGGCGCGCCATGCCGCCCACACTGTCCTGTACGGCCAGATCAGCAGGGCGTTCGTTGTCAGGTTTCTTATTGGAAGTTTCAGGCATGATTTATTCCTCGGTGACTTTTGCCGGCATGGCGTCCTTTTTCTCAAATTTGCGGTACTCGGCCGTGATCTCCTTGGTGGGGCCGAGGCGGCGCAGATGGCCGTGGTCAAGCCAGGCAACCTTGTTGCACATACGCTCGATCTGGTCGATCGAGTGGCTGACCAAAATGACCGTGGTGCCGCCGGACAGCAGCTCGGCCATGCGCTTTTCGCACTTTTCCTGAAACAGGAAATCGCCCACCGACAGGATCTCATCGGCAATCAGAATGTCGGGCTTTGTCATGGTGGCCACGGCAAAGGCCAGCCGCGCTACCATGCCGGAGGAGTAGTTCTTTAGCGGTACATCGAGGAAATCCTGCAGCTCGCTGAAATCAACGATGTCATCAAACTTCGAGTCGATGTACTTCGGCGTGTAGCCGAGGACAGTGCCGTTCAGATAGATGTTCTCCCGCGCGGTCAGATCCATGTCAAAGCCTGCACCCAGCTCGATAAGCGGTGCGATGGTGCCGTTGACCGTGACGCTGCCCGCACTGGGCTTGTACACGCCTGAGATGACCTTGAGCAGCGTCGATTTGCCGCTGCCGTTCAGCCCGATCAGGCCGTAGAAGTCACCGGGCATAATATCAAACGATACATCGTCCAGCGCAAAGAATTCATCGAACCGGACGCCGCCGTGCAGCAGCGCCACAAAGTATTCCTTGAGGCTCTCATGCTTTTCCTTGGCGAGGTTGAAGCGCATCGAAACATGGTCGATTGAGATAATGGGTTTCTGCTCTGCCATTTCGATGCCCCCTTACATGTACAGGACAAATTTGTCCTGATATTTTTTAAAGACAAAGATGCCCAGTCCCAAACTGAGTGCAGCGCAGAGGAATGGGATCAGCAGCATGTTTGCGGTCAGGCCCTCGCCCCACATGACGCAGGAGCGCACCGAGGTGATGTACCAGTAGATGGGGTTCAGGTTGATGACGAACTGCATCCAGCTTTCCATCTGGCGCGGGTCGTAGAAGATGGCGCTGCCGTAGACCAGCAGGGTGCAGAAAACCTCCCAGATGTGCATGATGTCGCGCACAAAGACATACAGCGTGGAGAGGATCAGCCCGATGCCGAGGCTGAAAATAAACAGCATGACGATGGGGTAAATAGCCAGCAGCACTGTCCTGAGCGAAATATGCGACCATGTCAGCAGCGCCACAATAAAAAGCGCCACCAGACTGAAGAAGAAATTCACCAGCGCGAAGCAGCATTTCTCCAGCGGGAAGATATATTTGGGGATATAGACCTTGCGCAGAAGCGGACCGTTTTTCAGCACGCTCTCCATGGCCATGGTCGTGCTCTCGCGGAAAAAGTTGAACATCAGCTGGCCGATGATCAGAAACAGCGGAAAATCCTCGATACCCTGCCCGCGGGCGTTGAAGAGCGCCCCGAACACGGCCCACATGACCAGACAGGTCAGCAGGGGGTTCAGCACGCTCCACGCCACGCCCAGCACGCTGCGGCGGTATTTGAGCTTGAAATCGCGGGAGATCAGGTTTTGCAGCAGATAGCGGTACTTCCAGAAACCGGCAAAGGTGTTTTTCAGTTTCTCCACGGTGTATCCTCAATACTTTTCAAAATACTCGAACTTCTGGTCGGCAAAGGGGGTGTGCTCCTTGTCCTTGGCGCTGGTCTTGTGCGCGCAGCCGCAGTCCGGCCACTGGACATTGACGGTCGGGTCATCGTAGGGGATGCCGCCCTCGGCGGTGGGATCGTAGACATCGGTGCATTTGTAGCAGAACTCCGCCACATCGGACAGCACGACAAAGCCGTGGGCAAAGCCCTCGGGAATCCAGAGCATCTTCTTGTTCTCAGCCGAGAGGGTCACGCCGACCCACTTGCCGAAGGTCGCGCTGTTGGGGCGGCAGTCAACGGCCACATCAAACACCTCGCCCAGCGTCACACGGACCAGCTTGCCCTGCGTGTGCTTGGTCTGGAAGTGCAGCCCGCGCAGCACACCCTTGGTGGAACGGCTCTGGTTGTCCTGCACAAAGGGCTTGTCGATACCGGCGGCGGCAAAATCGTCGATCTGGTAGGTCTCCATGAAATAGCCGCGGTCATCGCCGAAAACGGTCGGTTCGATGATCTGCACTTCGGGAATGTCGGTCTTGATAAAAGTAAACTTGCCCATGAGGTTGAATCTCCTTTTTATATAAATGTCAGCATATACATAGCGATACAGCTTATATTATACTCTATTCTGCCTCTGCGGGCAAGATGGCGGAAAAATTTTGTCGCTGCTGTAACAACAGCGGCCGTTTTCCGTCTTGTAGGGTGAGGGCAGATATGGTATGATACCTCAAAAGGTGGGATGCACAATGACAAAACGGGAGGCACGCGCGCTGGCAAAGGCCCGGCGCGCAGAGCTGGATATGCAGGCGGTCGGCTGCGGCATGGCAAGGGCGCTGTTTGCCCTGCCCTGCTGGGCGGCGGCTGACACAGTGCTGGCGTTTGCGGCCATGCCGGACGAGCCGGACACAGCTGCGATGCTGCGCCGCGCGCTGGCTGACGGCAAGCGGCTGCTGCTGCCCCGTGTGCGGAGCCGCACCGAGATGGACTGGGTAGAGATACCGAGCCTGTCTCTGCTGCAGCCCGGTGCCTACGGCATCCCGGAGCCGCCCGCAGACCTGCCTGCCGCCGACCCCGGCAGGGACGCTGCCACACTGGCGCTGATCCCTTGTTTGGCGGCCGGGACGGACGGCGTGCGGCTGGGCCGCGGCGGTGGGTATTATGACCGTTTTTTGGCACAGTATAAGGGGGAAAGGCTGCTGCTCTGCCCGGCGGGGGCCCTGCTGGCGGATTTGCCTGCCGATGACTGGGACGCCCGCTTTGCCCCTGACGAAATTTTGACCGAGAAAGGAATTTTACAATGAAAAAGCTGCTTTTTGCAACAGCCCTGCTGACCTCCCTGTTCCTGTCTGCCTGCGGCAGCCAGAAGGCTGACAGCAATGATCTGGCGAACCAGCCCGCTACAAGGCCCGAGGAGGGCGCGGAGCTGGACCCGGAGTTCAGTGTGGACGGCGAGGATACCGGTGAGACCGCCGAGCCGCAGCCGGACGCCGAGCTGAGCGGTATGGTGGACGCAATCTACCAGCTTCAGCCCGTTGAGGCGATGGGCATCGAGACGGTGGCTATCGACCTGACCGACGAGAGCTGGTACGGCTATCTGGCCGGTCTGACCCCGGACAATGTGGGCAAGGTGGACGCTGCCGTAGTCAGCGAGCCGATGACCGGCAGTCAGGCGTACAGCCTTGTGCTGCTGCGCCTCAAGGACAAGGCCGATGCCCGCGAGATCGCCGATTCGATGGAGGAAAACATCAGCATGCGCAAGTGGGTCTGCGTGGAGGCAGATAAGGCCCGCGTGGTCAGCTTTGAGGATAAGCTGCTGTATGTCATGGCAGACAGTGAGCTGGTCGATGTCGATCTGTTGGCGGATGCTGCCGCAAAGGCCTTTGATGCGACCTTCGATGTCGATGATTCCCTCGTCAATGAGGACGAGAGCGAGTTGCCCCCGGAGCTGCTGTCCGCCCCGGCCGTGGCAGACTAACCATACAAAAAACAAAGAGCCGTGCCCTTTGCGGGGCGCGGCTCTTGTTGATTACAGGCGGGATCAGACCTTGGCAGCCTTGATCTCCTTGATCAGCTCGGGAACGACCTTGTACAGATCGCCGACGATGCCGTAGGTGGCAACATCGAAGATGGGGGCGTTCTCGTTCTTGTTGATGGCGATGATGGTCTCGGAGTCCTGCATACCGGCAACATGCTGGATGGCACCGGAGATGCCCAGAGCAACATAGATGCGGGGATGCACGGTCTTGCCGGTCTGGCCGACCTGATGGTCAGCAGACAGCCAGCCCTCATCGGTGACGGCACGGGAGGCACCGACAACGCCGCCCAGAACACCGGCCAGCTCCTCAGCCAGCTTGATGCCCTTGTCGGGGTCGGCAGAGATACCGCGGCCCACGGCAACAACAACATCGGCACCGATCAGGTCAACGAGCTTCTCGGCGCTCTTCTTGATGTCCAGAACCTCAACATGGATGTCCTCAGCGGTCAGAGCGGGGGTGACCTTCTCGATCACGACCTTGGCAGCACCGGCCTCGTCAAACGGTTGGGTCTGCATAACGCCGGGGCGCACGGTGGACATCTGCGGGCGGAAGCGGGGGCAGATGATGGTAGCCATCAGGTGGCCGCCGAAAGCGGGACGGGTCATCTTGATGTCACGGGAGACATCGTGATCCTGACCGTTGATCTTCACGGTACCCAGCTTCTCGATACGCTCCTCAGCCAGCGTGGAAGCCTCACGCAGGAAGTTCTTGTAGATGGGCATATCGATGTCCAGATGGGTGCAGTCGGCGCACAGACCGGTGTGCAGGCGAGCTGCGCAGCGGGGAGCCAGATCACGGCCGATGTTGGAGGCACCGAACAGCAGGATCTCAGGCTTGATCTCCTCCACAGCGTCGGTGATGACCTTGGTGTAGGCATCAGTGGTGTAGTCCTTCAGCAGGGGGCTGTTGTAGACATAGACCTTGTCGGCACCGTAGCCGCCCAGCTCCTTGGCGATGCCGTCCACGTTGTCGCCCAGCAGAATGCCGCACAGCTCAACGCCCAGTTCGTCAGCCAGCTTCCGACCCTCGGAGATCAGTTCAAAGGTAGTGGGCATCATCTTGCCCTGACGCTGCTCGCAGAAAACCCAGACGTTTTTGAAGGCAGCGGTATCAGCACTATTAAAAGCCATTTTCTTATCTCCTTCCTTAGATGATATGCTTGGCGGCCAGAATGCCAGCCAGCTTGTCGGTGGTCTCCTTGCCGGCGCCCTCAAGCATCATGCCGGCGCCCTTCTGAGGAGGCGTAAAGGAGGTGAGAATGTTGGTGGGGGAGCCCTTCAGACCGATGGTGGTGGCATCGATCAGGGGGTGATCCTTCAGCGTCTCGTAGGTCATGGTGACCAGAGGCTTGCTGTAAGCCTCGAAGGCGCCGCCAACGGACAGATAACGGGGCTGATTCAGCTCCTTGATGCAGGTGATCATGCAGGGGGTGTTGACCTTAACGGTCATGTAGCCATCCTCCAGCATACGCTTGACGATGAAGGTGTTGCCCTCCTTCTTGATCTCACCGGCATAGGTGACCTGAGGCAGATGCAGCTTTTCAGCGATCTGGGGGCCGACCTGAGCGGTATCGCCATCGATGGCCTGACGGCCGGCCAGAATGACGTCGTCCTCATCCACACCGTAGGTGTCGATGCCGGCGGCGATGATCTGGGAGGTGGCGTAAGTATCGGAGCCGCCGAACTCACGGGCGGTAATCAGGACACCCTCGTCCACGCCCATGGCCATCAGCTCACGCAGCATACCCTCGGCGGGAGGGGGACCCATGGTGAAGGCCACGACCTTGCAGCCCAGCTCGTCCTTCAGGGCCAGAGCGGCCTCGACGGCGTTCATATCATCGGGGTTGATGATGGTCTGCATGGACGCACGGTCCAGAGTACCATCGGGGTTCACAGCCACCTTACCGGAGGTATCGGGAACCTGCTTCACAGTAACAATAACTTTCATTTTGCCTTATACCTCCTCAATTACTTAACGCCCAGATGGCTGGCGATGACCATGCGCTGGACCTCGGAAGTGCCCTCATAGATCTCGGTGATCTTGGCATCACGCATCATGCGCTCCACGGGATACTCACGGGTGTAGCCGTAGCCGCCGAACAGCTGCACAGCACGACGGGTCACGTCGGAAGCGGCATCGGCAGCGGCAAGCACCGACGCAAGGAGCTTCGGCGTGGGCGCCTCCGTTTCCGGCGTGCCTCCCGCCGACAGCGGCGGGAACAGGATCACCGCCACGGGCACCCCGCCGACATGGAACCGCTTCGTTACGGGCGTATCGCCCACTTCGAAGAAATTCCGGGGGCGCGACGCACCAAACCATGCGGCGGCACCGGCGGACAACATGCCGCAGTCGACATGCAGGGCGTCGTACACGGCGCGCACTGCTTCCGGCGAGGCATCGCCCGTTTTCGCGGGATCGGGGAGTTCGGTATCGGGAGAAAATTCGTCCGCCCCCACCAGCGTCAGGATGGGCACGGGGTCGCGCCGATAGCGTTCGAGAACAGTGGCCCGCCGGGCCACGCCGCCTACCAGCGTGTGTCCTCAGGAAGGGCAGGGATGAAGCGCGCCGTGGGAATCGGCGGCATACAGGATGCGCAGGATCGGCTGCGCCGTGGCGGAAACGGAAAGCTCAGGGGCTGTCCGCAGTCCTTCCCCCTCGGGGAAAAACTCAGA
>OOAN01001281.1_pt1 | contig 14191 bp, 8 predicted proteins | sample 1671301 | NCBI WGS metagenome assembly OOAN01 (sample SAMN06348142, study PRJEB24527) | human gut metagenome | biome: human gut; feature: ankylosing spondylitis patient; material: feces | host: Homo sapiens | place: China | collected 2015-10
CCTTTTAATTTTCCAAAACATTCATATTTATCATAAATGGCAATGCAGACATTTTTGTTATGCTCCAATGCATGAAATTTTTCCCCGCCCTCGGAAAACATCCAGAATGTGCCATCGTGATATATATATTCGATCGGCGTGCATCTCACAAATTCGCCAAATCCGGTTGCAAGGGTACAGGTATTGTTCGCTAAAATGTAATCGTCCACTGCCTTTTTTAATTGTTCCTCTGGCATACGAACATTTTGTTTATCTTTTTCTTTCCAGTAATTTGCTGCTTTTTCGTAATCTTCATGGTTCATGATCTTCTTCTCCCTTCAATATTGCTTTCTCATATTTTATACCCTGCTGTCATAACTTATCAAGGTAAGGGATATCGTGAAAAGTAAAATGGAGATTTTTATGAAAATTGAATAGAAAAACCTGATTACCTGCATTGCCATACCGCTTGCCGTCGGCACCCTGTCCTCTCTTTTGACAAAAAACAGTATGGAAAACTTTGCCATGCTCCAAAAACCCACGTTTGCTCCACCTGGTTTTCTGTTTCCAGTCGTCTGGACAATATTGTATGTCCTGTTTTATCAGATTTTAAAACCTGCCGGATACCTGATGATTCCCTATCTGCTGTGGGTGACTTTTGCAGGGTACTTAAATCTTGGAATTTGTCTGCTTAACTGACAACACAGACTTCCGAAAAAAAGCAGGATTCGTCAGATCTAATCTGGCGTCCCCTGCTTTCTCCTGAGGTCGCATTTTTCCTGCGTCCCTCTTTTCTGATACTATTTATTTTTCTTTTCATAAAGCGATATATAAAAAGGTCATCCGCTACCTCACGATAACACCGCTAAGCCTACGCTATTGAAAAAAGTGTCGTGGGTAATGCAGCCGGAGCCACACGCATCTCTGCACGAATTGACCGATTTTATTTTACCACTTTTTCTGCAAATATTCTATTAAAAATTCTTAAACCCATAACCCGCAGCTCTCACGGCATCAATAAAATCTCCCAGCACTGCTGCATTCGTCTCCGACTCCGCATGGAGCAGATAAATTGCACCCGGGTGGAGTTTATCTTTCATCTTCTGTAGACTTGATACCCGATCCGGCTGATTATTGACATCATAGTCCAGATATGCAAAACTCCAGAAAATACTCTTGTAATTGCAGTTGTTTAGCAGTGCAAGTGACTGCTCACTGAATCTTCCTGTCGGGTAACGGAACAGATACATATCATATCCAAAATTTTCTTTGATATAGGCATGATTCTCTGTTACCTCATTTTCCTGTTTATCTAATGATAAAGAAGGCATACCTGCGGAAGGATGCGTCACACTGTGGTTTCCTAACACATGTCCTTCATCGATCATTCGTCTTACCAGATCCGGATTCTCTTTCGCATACGGTTCTGTCACAAAAAATGTGGCAGATACCCCTTTTTCCTTTAATGTATTTAAGATGCTCTCCGTCTGTCCGTATTCATAGCCTTCATCAAAGGTCAGATAAATGTCTTTCGTGTCATCACCAATAAAGTAGGCATTGTATTTTCCATATGTCTCCTGCGCATTGATGGCATCTAACGGACGGTTTTCATCATCTGTATGGCTGCCAAGTCCCCAGTCATGGCTGGTGGCATCCAATGAGGATACATTTTCAATCGGTGTGTTCTGCAATACCTGTCCTGTCGTACCTGTGCCCGTTTCTGTACTCGTCTGCTCTTCCGTGCCTGGAACATCCTCGACGGATTCTTTAGCATCTGCTCCGTCTTTTCCATAAGACTCATACGTTTTTAACACAGCATCCCCGATCGCCTTTGCATAACTGTCAATGTTTGCATCAAACAGCTGATTATCCGTCGGACTGTTCATAAAACCAAGTTCGACAATACATGCCGGCATGTTCGTGTGCAGATTTACATAATAATCTTTGCTCTCGCTCTTTTGTGTCCCTTTTTTTACACCACGGTTTCTCGAGATCCCTGCAGCATCCAGGTTATCCATAATATTCTGGGCAAGCGCCTGTGCCTTGTCATCCGCATCACTGCGGATCCAGGTCTCCACACCATTACCTTCGCCTGTATTGCGGTGCAGTGACACAAAATAATCGGCATTATTCTGATTTGCAAAGGTTGTCCGTTCCTCCAACGATAAAAATGTATCATCGGAACGCGTCATAATGACCTGTACGTCCTCTTTGTCAGCAAGATATGCCGCCACTGCCTGTGTTATTTTTAAATTATCGTTTTTTTCATAACGCAGCCTGTAATCAGACCCGTTATCTTTTCCGCCGTGTCCGGCGTCCAAACATACGATCAGTTTATTCTCGTCTATTGTTTCCGTATTTTCCTGCTCATCATCAACAGCCACGATCTTCCCTTCGATCTGCGAAAGGTCGATGCCTGCCGGAACCAGCTTGTGCAGCAGACTCCCCATCCCCTGAAATAACGCAAGAACGATCAGAAGCTGCAGCGAACAATATACTATGCACACCAGGTTTCTCAGTCGTTTTTTTCTTCGCTTCTCTGCATTCAAATCCGTTCACTCTCTATCTTATCTATTTTAATTTTTCAAATTCTTTCATCCGCAGTGCCACTGGACTGACGGCATCTACGTTCCACTTCGGTCCGTGCTAAACAGGTGCCACCGGCACCTAGCACCGCCCTATCAAATAAGAAAAACACAAAAAAATGCCTGCAAGCAGTCATTTTTTGTATTTCTCTTATTTGGCACCGCTCACTGCCTACGCACATTATATCCTATCCACATGTAAAAGACCATAAAACATTTTCTTAATATTTTATGATGTTTTAATCAAACAGGAACTGCGACAGTGCATAATTGCTGACATCCTGTCCCTTGGGTGTCAGGTATATTCTTCCTGCGCGGCGCTCTAAGAGCTCCTCCTCCTGTAGATGATTCAAAACTTTCTGATACACTGCCTCGATGGGCATCCCAAAGCTGTGCATAAAATCATCCCTTGAAACTCCGTCGATCATACGAAGTCCTAAATACATAAATTCTTCCATCTGCGCATATTTGCCAACTGACTCAGCAGAGGCGTGCAGATTGGTTGCCGGGAGCTGTTCCACTGTTCCGTCGTCATGTTTATTTTCCCAGATGCCTTCCCGGATGACTTCGACCTGCTCCAGATAAGTATATAAATCTCTGGTGTTAGTGTAACGTACATTTTCCATCAATGACGACGCACCAAGTCCCAGACCAAGATAATTGACACGCGTCCAGTAACCTATATTATGTCTGCACGCATAACCAGGCTGTGCAAAATTTGAAACCTCATAATGCACATAGCCGTTTTCCTTAAGCATCTGCTCGGTCAGCTGTGTCATCTCATAGACTTCATCTTCTGTCGGCAGTGCATCCGTCGCCATTCCTGCACGTTGTTTAACCGCATCAAATTTATACAGATCATAAAACGGAGTTCCTTTTTCAATGATCAGCGAATAGGCAGAAATATGTTCCGGTTTCAGACGGCAGACTTTCTGCAGCGAATCTGCATAACTTTCCATGTGCTGTCCCGGCAGTGAGCTCATCAGATCCACATTAATATTGGAAAATCCTCCTGCTCTTGCAAGTTCATAAGTTTTCAGGAACTGTTCCCATGTGTGGATACGCCCTAACATTTTCAGTTCAACATTCTGTGCAGACTGCAATCCCAAACTGATCCGGTTGATCCCGGACTGTCTGTACACTGCAAATTTCTGCGCTGTAACAGTTCCGGGATTGCACTCAACAGAGACTTCCGCATCCGGCAGCAGCGCAAAATTTTTATGCACGGCATCCATGATCTCTGCCATATCCGACTCCCACAGCCACGATGGCGTGCCGCCACCAATATAGACTGTTGAAACCACATAATCCCTGCAATGTGCCCCATAATAGAAAATTTCTTTGCAAAGTGCCTTCACATATTGTCTCTGTGTATCTTCATCTGCCGGGAAAGAAAGGAAATCACAATAATTACATTTCCGGACACAGAACGGGATATGTATATATAATTCCAGTTCCTTTTTTTCCATATTTAATCCTCATCCAGTTTTAAAACACTCATAAATGCTTCCTGCGGGATCTCGACATTTCCGACCTGACGCATACGCTTCTTTCCTTCTTTCTGTTTCTCTAACAGTTTTTTCTTTCGGGAAATATCGCCACCGTAACATTTTGCAAGCACGTCCTTACGCATTGCCTTGACGGTCTCTCTCGCAATGACTTTACCGCCAACAGCCGCCTGAATCGGGATCTCGAATAAATGTCTTGGAATCTCCTCCTTTAATTTTTCGCACATCTTTCTTCCACGCTCATACGCACTGTCTTTGAATACGATAAAGGAAAGGGCATCGACCTGTTCTTTGTTGATCAGGATATCAAGTTTTACCAGCTCGGAGCGCTCATATCCCTTTAATTCATAATCAAAGGACGCATAACCCCTCGAACGTGACTTCAATGCATCAAAGAAATCGTAAATGATCTCATTTAACGGCAGATCATACTTGATCAGTGCACGCGTTTCCTCTAAGTATTCCATACTTAAATAAACACCGCGGCGCTCCTGGCACAGTTTCATGATTGCACCGACATACTCACTCGTCACCATGATTTCTGCCGATACGACAGGTTCTTCCATGTATTCGATCTCAGACGGATCCGGCAGGTTTGACGGGTTTGTCAGATCCATGACCTCTCCGTTTGTCTTGTGCACTTTGTAAATAACCCCCGGAGCTGTTGTCACAAGATCTAAATTAAACTCACGCTCTAAACGCTCCTGAATGATTTCTAAATGAAGCAGGCCTAAAAATCCGCAGCGGAAACCAAAACCAAGCGCTAACGATGTCTCCGGCTCATACTGCAAGGACGCATCGTTAATCTGTAATTTTTCCAATGCATCACGGAGATCCGGATATTTTGCACTGTCAGCCGGATACATACCGCAGTACACCATCGGATTGACCTTTTTGTAACCCGGAAGCGGCTCACTGCATGGGCGGTCGGCATTTGTCACGGTATCACCGACACGGGTATCGCGGACATTTTTGATACTTGCACAGAGATAACCTACCATTCCCGCTGCAAGCTCATCACACGGGATAAACTGTCCGGCACCAAAATATCCGACCTCTGTGACCTCGGACTGTGCACCGGTTGCCATCATGCGGATGGTATCTCCCACTTTTACCGTTCCCTCTTTGATACGGCAGAATACGATAACACCCTTGTAAGAGTCGTAAAGTGCATCAAAGATCAGCGCCTGAAGCGGTGCTTCTTTATCTCCAGTCGGGGCCGGGATCTTTGTTACGATCTGCTCTAATACCTGATCGATATTTAAGCCGGTCTTAGCAGAAATACGCGGTGCATCCTCCGCCTCAATCCCGATCACATCCTCGATTTCTTTTACAACTTCATCCGGCTGTGCACTCGGAAGATCGATCTTGTTGATGACAGGCATGACATCAAGATCATGATCTAATGCGAGATATACATTTGCCAGTGTCTGTGCTTCCACTCCCTGTGCTGCATCCACAACCAGGATCGCACCGTCGCAGGCTGCAAGGCTTCGTGATACCTCATAGTTAAAATCGACGTGCCCTGGTGTGTCGATCAGGTTAAAAATATACTCTTCCCCGTCATTTGCCTTATAAATGATACGGACTGCCTGTGACTTGATCGTAATTCCACGCTCACGCTCTAAATCCATATTGTCAAGAACCTGCGCCTGCATCTCACGGCTGGTCAAAGTTCCTGTACGTTCTATGATACGATCGGCAAGTGTCGATTTACCGTGATCGATATGTGCTATAATACAAAAATTTCTGATTTTACTCTGATCTATTGACATGTTACTCTCCATTTCAAAAAAAATACGCCGGGCATATGCCCATACGTTTTTATTATACGGGAAAAGCAAAGGAAACGTCAAGTCATCCGCAATCCTCTTTCATGTTTCATTTTCATTTATTAACAATTAAAATACAAAAATTCACAATATGTTCACTGGATTTTTAGTACTTTTGGGTGCATAATAGACTTGCTGTTAAATATTTAACAGCTGGGTTTCTATCGTCAATATGACAAAACCCCCTTCTTAATATGAAAATCCCCCACGCAGTGGCTGCAAACACTGCGTGGGGGATTTTTTATATCATGTGCAAAACCAGCACATGATCGTGATCTACACTTGCTTCACTCGGCTATCTTATTATTTCATTGAACTCTTACTTTTATTCATAAATCGGATAAGAGATTCCCTCTCTCATAAATACCGGAATCACATCGATCGGTGCCGGTACTGTCACATAATTTCCGCCCTCGTATACCTTTTTCGTGTACGCATCCGTCCATTTTGTACCTGCTGGGAGATATACCCTGCGCTCTGTCGCACCTGCCTCCATGACCGGTGCCACTAAAAGATCCGGTCCGAACATATACGCATCCTCTACGTTCCAGCTCTCTTTATCCTCCGCAAAATCAAAGAACAGCGGACGCATCACCGGTGTACCTGTTTTACTTGCCTGTTCCATGCAACTACGGATGTATGGGCGCAGACGTTCACGGATAAACAGATATTTTTTCAGGATCTCATAATTGTCCTCCCCAAAACTCCACACTTCATTATCCTGACCGGAAGTAAGCTGGCGCACACCATCGATAAACTCCTGCTCTCTCTCGTACCAGGGAGAACGCTCCCCATGCATACGGAATACCGGGCAGAATGCACCCCAGGCAAACCAGCGCACCAGAAGTTCTTTAAATGCCGGATCTTTGATATCCCCGCCAAGAAAGCCTCCGATATCCGATGTCCACCACGGAATACCAGCCACGCACATATTAAGTCCTGCCTGCAGCTGCTCTCTCATGGAGCGGAAGGACGAGTACACATCCCCGGACCAGGTAAGAACGCCATATTTCTGGCTGCCTGCCCATGCACAGCGCACCAGACTCATGATATCTTTTTCTCCCTCCGCTTTCAATCCGTCATAAAATCCTTTCGCATAGCCAACCGGATAAACGTTGCTGCACTGCAGTGCCGGTCCCTCATAATAGCGGTAATTATCAAAATCATATGGTCCATACTCCGGTTCCGCTTCATCTAACCAGAAACAGCGGATTCCGTTTTTATAGTAATTTTCCTTACATTTTTCCCATACAAATTTCTGCGCGCCCGGATTGGTCGCATCGTAAAATACGGTATTTCCCATCCAGCTCATATGATAGGAAAGTCCACGATCCGGTGTGACAAGATATCCGCGGTCGTTCATCTCGCCATAGTTTTCGCTGCGCTCATCCACGGTCGGCCAGACAGAGACAACCGCCTCGATTCCCATGCTCTTTAACTCATCCACCATCGCTTTCGGGTCCGGCCAGTCTCTCGGCTCAAATTTAAACTCGCCCTGCATTGTCCAGTGGAAAAAGTCGATCACGATCGCATCCATCGGAAGTCCGCGCTTTTTGTGTTCTCTGGCAACTGCAAGGATTTCATCCTGGTTGCGGTAGCGCAGTTTGCACTGCCAGTATCCCATACCATATTCCGGCATCATCGGAGTCCTTCCGGTTGCCGCAGAATACTGTTCCTCGATTTCAAACGGTGTATCTCCTGCCGTAATAAAGTAGTCCAGTTTTTTTGTGCTCTTTGCGTACCACTCTGTCTTGTTTGCACCAAAAACTGCTGTTCCGATTGCCGGGTTGTTCCAGAAAAATCCATAGCCTCTGCTTGAGACCATAAACGGCACGCTCGCCTGACTGTTTCTGTGCGCCAGTTCTAACATTGCACCTTTTTTATTCAGATTTTTCTCCTGATACTGTCCCATACCAAATATTTTTTCATCATCAAACGCCTCAAAACGCATAGTCAGTTCGTAATCCGTACTGCCCGGGATCGGTTTTAACTCTCTCGCATCAATGCGCAGCGGCACACAGTAGCGGTTGATCCGGTTTCTGTTTCTCCAGTACTCTTCGGTCAGAAGTTCTCCCTTCTGATTATAATAGCTGATCCATCCCTCCGGGGAGATCACGGCCGTGATTTTTCCATTTTTAACGGTGTAAACTTTTCCGGTCTGATGATATTTTGCAAACTCCTCGCCTTTGTACCATGGATCCGTCGTATCAACTTCTTTACACTCCACCTGAAGCGGACACATTTTTACCTCCTCGGTCAGCGCCCAGTCATGTGCATCCATCTGTGCCTCTTTGGTCATGCGCACACGGAAGGAATTTTCTCCCCATGGTTCTAACCATAATGTCAATGTTCCATCTGCAATTACAAATCTGTTGTTTTCTTCGTAAACTCTCATCTAACTTTTCCTTTCTTAATATATAGATATATTCTTACGTTCGTCTTTACACCTGATAAATCCGGTAAATGAATTCTTCTCTCCCAAAATTTATCTTTCTGCTATATTATATTTTCCGACTCTGACGTTTCATCTCCCCATACAAAACACCGCGTGACCCGGTCGCCAGAAAAAATCTGCCAAACTTTCTTTTATCCCCATCGATACTGTTGATCTCGCCGTACATCTGGTTATCCTGATTCAGCCGCTCATACGATTTTCCCTCATCAAACGTGCGGTAAAAACCATATTCCCCTTCAAGGCGTCCGCAGAAATAAATTGCTTTTTCCTCTGTCAGATAATCCCTGTCCTCTCCGATCACACCAAGTCCCATCCGGTAGCAGGCATCCCCCGTGTCCGTCAGGCGTTTCACATGGATTTCTTCTGTTTTCGTGTCATAACAGAGTTTATAAAGTCCTGCATCGCCCAATGCCAGGTAAAATATGCCAGTCTTTCCGCCCTCACCGCGCACTTCCGTCTTATTTGCAGTATCAATATAGCCAAAATCACAGACCGGAAATGCCTCTTTCGGCTGTTTCTGATAAAAGTTTCTTCCTCCATCCCTGCTCACATAGATTTCGGACGCACCACCAAAACCATAAAACAGATCTTTCCTGCTGCGGTCGGAAAATACTTTCAGATATCCCGTCTCAACAGGCTGCCCCGCCAGATCAAACACTCCTGCTTTTTGAAAACTGTGTCCTCCATCATTGCTGACAAGCACCAGTTCCACCGGAAGCCTTATCCCATCCGCAACCGACCATACAATATTGACGCCATCCGGTGACACTGCCACCCATCCGGCATTGACATTCGGGTTTTCGATCTCATGCAGTTTCTTGTCGATCTCTGCATTGATACCAAACGGCATGCCGATCCGGTCAAATGTTTTAAAATTATCGCACGTGCGCACCAGACCGCCTTTGGTTTTTCCTTTCCAGTTTCCCCGCGCCGTCACAATGCCAAGATTACTGTCCGCATCGGAAATATCTGCGTTGATACAGGTAATGTAACGGTTGCCCTCGCTGTCATCAAAAGAATTTTTACAGGGTTCATCAAGATTCCGAAATGCAAATCCGCCGAGGTCTCCAACGATATCCACAAGCTGTACCTCTCCATCAACCGGCGCATATACATTCAGATGAACGGTCTCCTCGATTCCGGTACACGCATCATGATAGCGCGGATGCTCACTGAGCAGCGCATCCGTCATAAAAACGCCGGTTCCCGAATTAAACCATACCTCATCCGGATCAAACGGATTGATCTTAATATCACTCAGCCAGTGCAGCAGACAATGGTTTCCGTTATACTCCGGTTTCATGTAGGAAGTATTAAAATATAAATCCCCCTTTTCCAGTCCGCAGAGACTCACGCTCCAGCTGCTGCCATAATCTTTCGAGAGATATACGATTTCATCGCTCTCTTTTTCCCTGCAGAGCGTTGAACACACCAGAAGTCCCGGCATTGTTTTACAGGAAGAAATACCGCCAAAACCATAATTTAAAAATTCTGCTGTCAGCGTGCCATCCGCATCCGGTGTAATGTCATCATACCCTGCAATTTTTCCATCTGAAAAATAATACCGCAAAACCTTTCCACCGATCACATCCCCGGAATCACAGCTATATCCAAGGTCGACCACATAATTCCATCTTCCAGTGACATTCATCGTCACATAAAGGTATGTTCCATCATAGTCATAGCGCGATGCCACAAGACCGTTCATTTTACTGTCATGAATCATGACATTTTCCGGCTGCATCAGTTTTTCAAACGTCTGCCCTGCATCATAGGAAACATACAGGCTGTGACCGCGAAGCGTATCACTCTCCCTTGTCGTATATCCTGCGGTTCCTGCAACAATTGTTTTCGAATCATCCGATACCCAGACACAGGTCATGTAATTTTCCTCTAAAGGAAGCCGTTCCCAGGTATCTCCTCTGTCCGTGGTTTTCCAGAGACCATCTAACTGGCTTGCAAAATAAAGTGTGTTTTCATCTTTTTTATCTACCACCAGACGGTATCCGGTTCCTCTTCCGCAAAGATTGCCATGAACGGTCACCGGGATTTTTTTGTGAATAAATGTCTCTCCATAATTCTCTGAAATTGAAAATTTTCCATAGCCCTGTCCGTTAATGCCGCTCATGACGTACAATCGTTCCGGTTTCTTTTCGTCAAGTGCGCATGCGATTGGAAATGTTTCGGAGATGTCCGCCATGCTCACACTGTCGATGAGGCTTTTCCAGCACTTTTTTTCGTATTCATACCGGTAAACGCCTCCGATGTCTGTTCTGGCATAGAGGATGCCGGGCTGTTTTGGGTGGTACAATAAACCGATGACGTGGCCGCCGCCGGGGATTGGGGCGTTTTTGTATTCGTAGGTGATTGTTTTGTGGGCTTTCATTGTATAGGTGAACTCCTTTCGTGGGTGGTTTTTGGTGTAAGTGGATCCGTTTGTGTGCGAAGGTGAACTTTTTTGTGCGTTCTTTTTTGGGGGAAAGATGGCGAGCCTGAGGGCCGTGGGTGGGCTGTGCAAAGCTCTGACGCTTTTTGCACAGCCCGCCCGCGGCATTGAGGGGACCTGCACCAAAATCTTCCCAGAAGATTTGCAGTGCACCGGTGCGCCACAGTGTAGCGTCTGTCAGGGGGCGGCAAGTCCCCTGCCGGCGTCCTGACAGCCACCACACCCCCACGCACCGCTTCATTACAAATCCTCCACGCAAAAAAGGAACCCCGCAACGCAGGATTCCTTTCTCAACACCAAACGAATCCCTACTTTAAAAGTAAGGATTTTCGCCTCGATTTTCTACCATATTTATTCGCCCACTTTTACCCGAAAAATCCGCTTTTACTCAGCATCATAATTATCCAGGAAATTGTGATACTCTCCATCTTTCTTATAACCAATGATGGTCTTTAAATTCACATTGCTGACACTATTGAAAATATTACTGTCGATGAACTCACTCTTTTTGCGAAGTTCCGTCACAAGATCTTTCATCTCCTCACGTTTCGAACCTTTTGCCCCGCCACAGCTTGTACAGTTTTCAGTAAAACGGCATGCACACTGGATAAACTGCAGGCGGTTGTAATCACGCCATGCCTTGATATCCTCTTCTTTGACAAGATACAGCGGACGGATCAGTTCCATGCCCTCAAAGTTCTGGCTGTGAAGTTTTGGCATCATAGTCTCCACTTTGCCGCTGTACAACATTCCCATCAGGATCGTCTCGATCACATCGTCAAAATGATGTCCCAGCGCGATCTTGTTACAGCCTAACTCTTTTGCCTTGGAGTACAGATATCCTCTTCTCATTCTTGCACACAGGTAACACGGATTCTTATCCACCTCTGCAACAGAATCAAAGATCTGTGTTTCAAATGTCGTGAGCGGAATATCAAGAAGTTTTGCATTTTTCTGAATAATACGCCAGTTTTCCTCGTTGTAACCCGGATTCATGCACAAAAAAACAAGTCCAAAATTGCGTTTTCCGTGTCGGTATAATTCCTGAAACAGTTTTGCCAAAAGCATGGAATCTTTTCCACCGGAAATACACACTGCAATCTTATCGCCGTCCTTTATCATTTCATAATCATGCAGTGCTTTGGTGAAACGGCTCCAGATTGGTTTTCTGAATTTTTTGATCAGGCTTTTTTCAATCTGCTCCGTGCGCTCTTTTCTTGAATCGTCCTCCATTGTCACGCGCGTGAGCTGATATCTTAACCATGCGCGGTAACCACCCTCTAAGTTGACAGTCGTAAACCCATCGTCCTCTAATATTTCAGCTGCATCACAGCTGTTTTCACCCACATGGCAGTACAGATAAACAGGCTGATCTTTTTTTAAAATAGCTGTCTCACCCGCTTCAATCTTTTCTAATGGAAGATTAACAGCGCCCTCGATCGCTCCGTGCGAGAAATCATTTTCCGGACGGACATCTATAAGCTGCAGTCCCTCTGTTCCGTTCTGTGCCAGTTCTTCTACAGTAATTGTATTCAAAATATTTCCTCCAATTTCGTTCACTTCGTGTGGTATTACAATAAAATATTTTCCCGCTTTTCGGGCAAACCCGTTGTTCCAATCCATCGATTGCATGTTCCACACACTTCCTGTTATCAGCAATTACACCGTGCGTACACGTTTTCCTTCTTTGATCTCCTCTAAGATCTCAGCCACTGCCTCACGTTCATCAAAATGATACTTCACGCCACGGATTTCCTGATAATCCTCATGGCCCTTGCCGCAGAGGATGATGACATCGCCGGGACAGTGATTCTCGATCGCGTAGGCGATGGCCTCGCGCAGGCGGCGGGCGTCGTCGATGCCGCGGTTGGACGCGCCGTCGATTTCCACCACGTCCACGTGGTTGCCCATCGTGATGCGGCGGCACTGCTCGCACTGGTTGCAGGGCTCGCCGGTGGGGGCGTGCACGCAATTCAGCGCTTTGGCGAAAATACGGGCGATGGTGGTCTTGCCCACGCCCCGGGTCCCGCTCAGCAGGTAGGCGGGCGCAACCTTGTCTTCCGCGGCGGCGCGGGAAAGGATGGCCTTGACGGTTTCCTGTCCCGTCACTTCAGCGAATGTCTGCGGACGGTAGCGGGCTGCGAGGGATGCGTGACTCATGCGGTATTGGGTTGCGCTGTGTGGCGGAGCCGGAACGGGGGAGGATGCCCTCCCCCGTGGGCGGCTTTAGAACTTGTAGTTGGTCAGCCAGTGGCCGTAGCGGGGATCCTGCCCCTTGATCGCCTTGAAGTAGGCGGCCTGAAGGGCTTTGGTCACCGGGCCGGCATGGCCTTCGCCGATGGTGCGGTTGTCGAGTTCGCGGATGGGCGTCAATTCGGCGGCGGTGCCGCTGAAGAACGCTTCGTCGGCATAATAGACTTCATCGCGGGTGAACAGCTGTTCTTCCACGGTGTAGCCGAGATCGCGGGCGATCTTGATGATGGAGTCGCGGGTGATGCCGTCGAGGATGGCGGTCAGCGGCGGGGTCTTGATCACGCCGTTGCGGACGATGAAGATGTTTTCACCGGTGGCTTCGGAAACGAAACCGTTGGTGTCCAGCATCACGGCTTCGTCGTAACCGTCTTCCTTGGCTTCGATCTTGGCCAGGATGGAGTTCACGTAGTTGCCGGCGGCCTTGGCCTTGCTCATCAGGGTGTTGACGTGCATACGGGCGAAGGAGCTGGTCTTGATGCGGATGCCCTTTTCGAGGGCTTCGGCTCCGAGGTAGGCGCCCCAGGGCCACACGGCGATGATGACGTGCGTGGGGTTGTTGCCGGGGAACACACCCATGTCGCCTTCGCCGGCAAAGGCGAGGGGACGGATGTAGCCTTCGGAAAGCTTGTTGGCCACAACGGTTTCGACGATCGCCTTGGAAATTTCGTCGGCGGTATAGGGCATGTCGATGCCAAGGATCTTGGCGGAATTGACGAGGCGCTTGGAATGCTCCGGTAGACGGAAGACGGCGGAAGAACCGTCGGGGCAGGCGTAGGCGCGAATGCCTTCAAAGACGCCGGTGCCGTAATGCAGACCGTGGGCAAGCACATGGACCTGGGCCTGATCCCAAGGGACCAGCTTTCCGTCAAACCAGATGAATTCCGTTTTCTGAAGCATGGGATTACCTCTACAACCCCGCAGGGTGAATTCGTTTGTACGCTCCGGTAGATGAAGCGTTGCGATCCGTTACGCTAAGTGAAAGCGGGGCAGGGGTCAAGAGGTCCGGTCCTCCGTTCCGTGACAATCCTTTCTTTCCTATGGGGAGACTTTCCTTTTGGCGCGAAGCGACGTACTCTGATGTCCCCATTCCGGGGCATATTCGCATAAAAAAGGGATAGCAATGGATCAGCCTC
>OOAN01001284.1_pt1 | contig 14178 bp, 5 predicted proteins | sample 1671301 | NCBI WGS metagenome assembly OOAN01 (sample SAMN06348142, study PRJEB24527) | human gut metagenome | biome: human gut; feature: ankylosing spondylitis patient; material: feces | host: Homo sapiens | place: China | collected 2015-10
GTTATGTTTCTAATTATCAGAAAAATATATTTGCTCTTATATCGAACTCACGTTAGTTAAACTCTTGCAAAGATATGGCTTATTTTCTTTTTTTGAAAGTTAAAACTTCATTTAATTGTTATTTTATCTCTTTTTTATTGGTGAATTCTTGCGGATAAGAAAAGGAGGATGTGTCAAAATTAAACAGCATCCTCCTTTCCGGTGGGGAATATAAGGTTATTCAGCAATGAGTTCCAACACGCAGCTGGCGTAGTCGCTTCCCAAAGGCATTTCGATGCCGGTGTTCATCAACAAGGCGCCGGAGAATACTTTGTCGTTCAAGAAACAGGGCTGTCCGCCGGTCTTGACATTCAACTCGCGTACGCGGTAGTCCTTGGCCGGGTCGAGGCCGCGCAGGCAGACGCGGGGTACAACCTGATTCATGAAATGTTCCATTTTATAGGCGAAGAACACCGCCTTGTTTTTCGCATCGTCCGTGTACATCAGTGAGGCGATACCTTTGTCGTCGTAAGGCGATACCAGACGGTAGAGGTTGCCCAACTGGATGACTTCGCGCACTGACTTGTAGTCCTTCACGGCTTGCGATGCCTGCCGGTATTCCTCTTTGGTCATTTTGGAAGGCTGCAGCTCCAATCCTAAGCGTCCGCTCATGGCCACGTCGCAACGGAACTTGATGGGCACGATACGTCCTGTCTGGTGGTTGGGCGAGGCACTGATGTGCTGTGCCATGGCGTTGGAGGGGTAGAAATACGAGGTGCCCCACTGCATGTAAATACGTTGTAAGGCATCGGTGTTGTCGCTCACCCAAAACTCGTCGAAGTAGGGCATGACACCGTAACTGGCGCGTCCTCCGCCTCCTCCGCAGGCTTGAATCAGCACGTCGGGATACTTGGCGCGGATGCGTTCGAGCACTTTGTTCAAGCCGCGATGGTATTCAATGTATATGTGCGACTGTTTGTCCTTGGGCAGGTAGGTGGAACCATAGTTCTTCAGTTCCACGTTGGCATCCCATTTGATGTAAGCAATTTGAGGATGCCGGCTCAAAAGGTTGTCTACGATGCCGAACATGAAATCTTGCACTTTGGGGTTGCACACATCGAGAAGCATCTGTGTGCCGCCACGCCCGTATTGCAAGGGGCGTTCCTTGACTTGCAAGGCCCAATCAGGATGTTTCTCGAACAGTTCGCTCTTGCTGTTCACGGCTTCCGGCTCTATCCAGATGCCGAACTTGATGCCGTTCTTGTCGGCCTCCCGGATGAGCCCTTCGATACCGTGGGGCAGTTTCTTTTGGTCTACCACCCAATCACCGAGCGAAGAGTTGTCCTGCACGCGGCGGTACTTGTCGCCGAACCACCCGTCGTCCATGACGAACAGTTCGCCGCCCAACGTGGCAATGTCCTTCATCATTTCGGCCATGGCCGGTTCGTTGACATCGAGGTACACGCCTTCCCAACTGTTGAGCAGCACAGGGCGTACCTGATCACCGTGGTGCAGCATACCGGCGTGGCGTGCCCAACGGTGGAAGTTACGGCTGGCACCGCTCAGCCCCTCGCCGGAGTAAGTGAGGGCGAGCTTCGGGGTGGTGAATACCTCTTCCGGAGCCAGTTTGTATTCCGAGCTTTCGCTGTCGATGCCCGCAAAGACACGGTGTACGAAATTATTGTCCGTCACCATGCGGATGGCGTAATTTCCGCTCCAACAAAGGGCGGCGCCGATGACGCGTCCTTCGTTCTCGCGCGGTTTCCCGTCGAGCGAGAACATGACCTCAGGGTGGTCCAGATGGCCGTTGCGTGCCCCGTCCACATTCTCTATCATCTTGATGCCCGGTGTGAGCGGTTCGGTGGTCACATGCGTTTCGGAAGCCCACGAGCCATGGAGATGCGAAATCCATACGTCGCCGCGCCGTATCAGGAAATGTCCGGAGTCGAAGCGTTTCAGCACCACGGTTTTCTTTTCCGTGTGTGAAATCTCGCTCCACGTCTCAATCATGTCGATGTCGTTGTAAGCTTTGTAGTAGAGTTTCACTTGGAAAGGATAAACCTTGTCCTTCAGCGTGATGGCCGTGAGTTTGGCGTTGTCGAGGGTCGAGGTTTCCACGTTTTCCACGGTCAAGTCCGTGGTCCAGTTCCCGTCGGCATGTACGGCTTGCAAAGCAAAAATCTGGTGGGGCGGTTGGCCGAAAGTAGGGTATGCCGTGCGGTTCAGCCCGTCCCATGCGTCGTGAATCTGGTGTATCTGGCTCTCTTCGATGCGGTCGCCGAAGTAGGCGAAGCGTAGGTCTTGGCCTTCACCGGCATGGAGAAGCATGGATGTGTGCGGAGTGGATACCAGCACGTTGCCTTCCCATGCGAAACAATGCGAAAAAGGTAGCGCGCTGCATGTCGCAGCGGCTACCCCTATGATATAATTTCTGATTTCCATTTCTTTTTGATTGAATGTTTATTCGGCTGTGATTTCCACCACGCGGCTGTAAAGCTTGTTGCCGGTGAAAAGGTTCAGCCCGACTTTCATCAGGTAATCACCGGAGAATACGCGGTCATTACCTTCAAGCGAAGAGCCCTGGCCCGGCATCATGTTGATTTCCTTCACGCGGTACTGCTTGTTGGCATCCAAGCCTTGCAGGCGTACCGGGAGGAGCTTCTCGCCATAACCCGGATACACATCGAAGGCAAAGACCACGGCTTTGTCCTTGTCCTTGCATACGAATTGGTTGGCCGCATGGGTGCGCAGGCCTTCGTAGGGAGACACGAGACGGTAGAGGTCGCCTTCCATGATGGCCGGACGCAGGCGTTTGTAGTTCTTCACGGCACCTTGACAGTAGGTAAGGTCGTCACCGCTCATGTCGCTGAGCTTGATGTCGAAGCCGAGCTTGCCCATCATGGCCACGTCCGTGCGGAACTTGATGCTCGCGTTCTTGTTCCATGTGGTGACGTGGGCGCTCATGGACTTGGCCGGATAGAAGAACGAATAGCCGTATTGGATGAACAGGCGTTGGATGGGGTCGGTGTTGTCGCTGGCCCAGAACTCCGTGAAATACTTCAGAGCCTCGTAGTCGATACGGCCGCTACCACCCGAGCAAAGCATCATCGGCAACTTCGGATACTTGGCCTTGATGCGGTCGAGCACCTTGTACAGGCCGCGCACGTAGTCTACGTAGAGATGAGTCTGCTTGTCTTTCAGATACGGAGAGTAGATGTTGGTAATCGGGCTGTTGCAGTCCCACTTGAAATAAGCGATGCCCGGATATTTGGTCATCAGGCCGTCTACTACGCCGAAAACGAAGTCCTGCACCTCGGGGTTGCTCAGGTCGAGCACCATTTGGTTGCGGAAGTAATATTCGTCGCGGTTGGGCAAGTGAATCACCCAATCCTTATGCTTCTCGTAAAGTTCGCTCTTGGGGCTGACCATTTCCGGTTCAATCCAGATGCCGAACTTGATGTTGCGTTTGGCAGCTTCGTCCACCAACTTCTGGATGCCGTGGGGGAGCTTGTGTTTCGTTTCGTCCCAGTCACCCAAGCCTTGTGTGTCGCTGTGGCGTTCGTATTTGTTGCCGAACCATCCGTCGTCGAGCAGGAACATGTCCACGCCCAATTTCACGGCATCGCCCATGAGTTCCACCAACTTATCCTCGTCGAAATCGAAGTAAGTGGCCTCCCAGTTGTTCAGCAGGGTCAGGCGGTCTTCTTGTCCGTCTTTAAGTTGGTATTTGCGTGCCCAGTCGTGGAAATTGCGGCTGGCCTGTCCGCGTCCGCAGTCGCTGTAAGTGAAATAAAAGTCCGGTGTGCGGAACGTTTCGCCTTTGGGCAAAGAGTATTCCGAGAAATACGGGTTGATACCGGCAATGACGCGAAGGTCTTTCTTGTTGTCCACCTCGAATGTGAAACGGAAGTTACCCGTCCAGCCCAACGTGCCGAGTATGACTTCGCCTTCGGTTTCGCTTGATTCCTTGTCCAACGAGAGGATGAACATGGGAGGCGTGAACATGTTGGCACGTGCGCCCAGTTTCGTGTCGAGCACTTTCTTGCCGAAGTTCAGCGGTGTGGTGCTCATCGTGGCCTCATAAATCCAGTCGCCGGAAAACTCCGTGAGGTAATAGGCCGGGCGGCTGAAGTGCAGCATGGCGGAAGCATAGCGTTCCAGTTGGATAGGCTTCTTCTCCTGATGGCTGATTTCAGTAAAAGTCTTGATGATGTTTTCTTTGGCATAGGACACATAGTGGAGCTTCACTGTGACGGGATACTTGTCGTCTTGCATCGTGATGACCGTCTCGTCCACACCCGGCTGTATGTTCTTTTGCTCGTGCGACACGTGCTTGAGCAGCAGCGACGGGTTGGCATCGTTGTGGTGTACTTCGATGGCCGGTTCAAAGTAATCTTCCATGCCGTGGGTGAGGTATGCCTCGTTGCCTTGCGGAAGGTGTTGCAAGTCGTTGTCGTTGGCCAACCGTTTGCCCAAGTACGACTGGTAGAGGCGGCCGTTGTCTTTGACGCGCAACACCATGCCGATCTGGTCGGTGTTGATTTTGATGAACTCGTCTGCCGCGACGGTAGATGCCGTTGCGAGCAGGCATAGTGATAAGAATGATTTGATTTTCATAAATGATCAAATGGTTTATGTTTTGAATAAAATTGTTTTTACCAATTATCGGTACGGAAAGGAGCCACGGGGAAATTGTCGGGTGTGCGCAATGTGCACTCCGGATTATCGGCCCATCCGTAACGGACGGCTACCGGCACTTTGACATAGTGCGAGTAGACCACCACATCGTCGCCGTCCGTATAGGCCTCGGCGGGGTAGAACACATGGTCGGGGCCGGCAATGGTGAAGCCCTTGATGTCTTTGTTCTGCTCGAAGCGTTCGCCGATGGCAGGGATTGTGAACGAAATACGGACCTTGCCGTCGCTTTCCACCGTGTAGTTGTCGTAAACCGGTGCTTGCGCGGGTATCTTCTGCCCGTAGGTGTCGGCCAAGGAGATGGCGGCTAAACGGCGGGCCACTTCTTGTTTGTTTTTGGGATGGATGTCATGCGCCTCGCCGATGTCGATATTGCCTGCCATTCCGGTGTGGGCCAGATGCTGCGCTTTGGATTGTGCTTCACGAAGGGCGGCCCATGGCGAGTCTGCCTGTACCAACTTGCGGTCCAAGTAGTTGGCCAGTTGTACAAAATAGAATGGCATGTCGGGTTGTCCGAACTGCTTGCGCCAGTCTGTAATCAGCGTTTGGAAGAGGCTTTCATATTCTTCTGCACGTCCCACGTTGTTGCAACCCTGATACCAGATGACGCCTTTGATGGGATATTCCAGACAGGGATGTACCATTCCGTTGAAAAGTACGGAAGGGAAAGAGGAATGCTCAGGATAAATCGGAGCGGGAGGCATGTCGGCCAAGGAACAGCCTACGCGGTATTTCCAGTTCCCGGCCAGAGAGAGCATGTCCTTGTCCGACAGTTTGAGGTTCATGTCCTCTGCTTTTCCGGCTATGCCGCCTTCACCGCCGTTGTCGTTGACTTTGATGGCCAATGTGTTCTTGCCTGCCTTGACCAGACGGCCCGGTACGGTGTAATGGCGCTGTACGTTGTAGCCTGCGCCGTTGGCGATTTGCTCGCCGTTCCAATAGATGATGTCTTCATCGTCGATGATGCCGGGATTCAGTTGAAAGTCTTTACCTGTCCATTCGGATGGAATGTCGATTTGCTTGCGGAACCACACCACTCCGTCGAAATTGGGGAGTCCTTTGCCTTCCCAATATCCCGGGAGTTCCATTTGTTGCCAGTCGTTGTCATCCAAGTCACTGCCAATCCAGCACTCCTTTCCATTTTGGAAGCCTTTGTCCACTTTGCTGAGTTCGGCTTTCCATTGTGCCTGTTCTTTTCCGTATTCGGCCATGATCTTGTCGCGGTCGAAGCCCAATGCTTCCAGTTGTCCGACTTTCTTTTGATAACCCATGACTTGTTTGAGCGATTCGGACGAGGTCCATGCTTCGGCAGGTGTCCCTCCCCAAGTGCAGTCGATGACCCCGACCGGTACGTTCAGTTTTCGGTGCAGTTCGCGGGCATAAAGGTAAGCCACGGCAGAAAACTCCGGAACCGTGGACGGTGAGCATTCTTTCCAACCGCCCATGGTGGATTCTACCTGATAGGCGTCGAGCGGTGCCACCGAGGTGTGTTTCTTGACTTGGAAGAGGCGGATGCCGGGGTAATCGGCCGCTGCGATTTCTTGTTCGTAGTTTTTGATTTTTCCCCATCCGGCTAAAGGCATTTCCATGTTGGATTGTCCGGAACAGAACCAGACTTCGCCCGCCATAACATTGTCCAATACGGTCTTTTTACCGTCGGACAGGGTGATGCGGTAAGGGCCTCCGGCTGCCGGAGTTGCGATCTCGATACGCCAGTTGCCTTTTGCGTCCGCTTGGGCTTCATAGTGTTGGTTGTTCCAACTGGTTTCCACGCTTACTTTCTTGTTCGCCTTGGCTTTTCCGAACAAAGTCATGGTGGTTTTCTGTTGGATGATCATGTTGCTCGTGAAGAAAGCGGGCAATGTGACTTTTGCCATAACCGGCGTTTGCAGACTCGCACAAGCTAACACGGCACAGAAGCCCATGTCACGTGTAATGTTTTTGATTTTCATGTCTTAAAGCATTTAAAAACATCCGGTCGGGGAGGCGTGCGGTAACAGCTCCTCCGGCCGGATAAAGTTTATAGGTTTTGGTTGTATGGTGCAACGATAAGCTTGTAAGAGCCTCCCTGTAAGAGCGACTCGTCAAAAGTGATTTGGATGTTCTTCTTTTCTCCCGGAACCAAGGTGAAGTAGTTGTCGTTCATCAAGGCCGGGAGCAAGCGTTCGCCGTCGGAGGTGCGGACGGCTTGCACGCGCACGCCGAAAGCTACGGCATCGGCTGATTTAGGCAGTCCGATGGTGGCTTGTATTGTGGCTTCTCCGTTTTTGCGGGTCAGTTTCGATGACACGTTCAGTTTCACGCCCGGAAGTTGGTTGAGGGCATTGAAATTGGTACGTTCATTACCTCTCCAGTAATTGTTCTCGGAAACCACCTTTCCTTCTTTGTCTTTCAGGGTCAGGCGGAGGAAATGCACGTCGCTCAGCCCTTCAGAAGGTTTCGTGCCGCTCAATACGTCCATGCTCCACAAAGAGTAACCGAACCACCAACCCAGTTCTATGCCTAGCATACGTACATAGCGGGCTTTGATTTCTTCAGGGAAGAACACCTCGTTGATGCCTTCGCGCCCTTCTTCTGTCTTGTAGACTTCTGTCCAACTTTTGGCATCGTTGGAAACTTGTATCTTATAAGACTTTCCGTATGCGGCTTCCCAGTTCAACCGTACGCCGCCTACCATCTTTTCGCTGCCGAGGTCTACATAAATCCATTCGTTATCGGCACGGACGGCAGCCCAACGGGTGTCGGCTTTGCCGTCGGTCACGAAAGCCGGTTCGCCTTGGTTGGTTGAAGAGGCGTATGCCGGGCAATTCAGTGACAAAATGTCGCGGTCTGTATTGAATTTGAGCTTGAAGCATTGGGCTACGGCGTTGGAAGTCGAGTTGACGGTAGCTTTTTCACTGTAACGGGCCACAGGTTTACCGTCCATGTTGTACACGGTTGCCTCGGCTGTCAGCCCTTCATAGTCTTTGGTCGTGGTATTGGCTACCTTTACTTCCTCCGTCACGGGATTCCAGTAGATATGCACCGGTTCGCAAGCCTGTTTACAGCCGAAATAGGCTCCCGTCAGGTCATAATAGTAGTCATAAGTCTGCCAAACCATGCTGGGATAAGACGCGCCGCTCATCCAGAGCATGACTCCTGTGGCATCGTTCCACATGTGGTCGAGCCAACCTTCATAGAGGGCTTTGTTGCTTTCGTAACTCACCCATTGCGATTTCGTACAGAATTCCTTTGCATCCTTCGCGCCGCCGTAGCTGTTCTCGATGACCGCCGTATGGCGCTCCGGCCCGGCATTGAAAGCCATCTGGCCGAAGTAGTGGAGGTTCCACATGTCGTTGATGGGCCACAAGTCTTTTTCGGGCATGAATTTCACGAGGCTTTCATAGTTGGGTACTGCAGCTGTACCGATTTCCGTGCGGAAGCCCCATCCGCGTGTGAAGCCGCTACCCGATTTGCAGTCCGGATAAGCTGTGAAGTACCAACGTTGGTCTTTTGCGTCCCAAGGGCCGCTGCCGCTCAGGCCACCGTTGTTGGAACAAGGTTGGAAATGACGGTCTCCGCCGTCGAACGTGCGTATGTTTTCCGCCATCCATCCCGTAAGGGGCGGTTCGGGCGTGCCTTCGTTGTCACCGCACCATACCGCGATGGAGGGGTGGTTGCGGAAACGTTTGATTTTCTCCATCATGTTGTTGTTGAAGGCATTCAGGTCGTAGGGCAGGTTCGGATTGGAGTTAATCCAGAAATCGTCCCAAATCATGATGCCGAGTTCGTCGCAGCTTTCATAGAATTGTTTCTCGGTCACAGAACCCAACCAGTTGCGAATCATGTTGAAGTTCATTTCCTTGTTCAATTTTACCCAAGTGCGGATATGTTCAGGGTTGCTTCTCAACATGTATTCGCTCATTCCCCAGTCAGAGCCTTTGACGAAAACAGGTACGCCATTGATGTAAAGATGGAAGATTCCGCCTTTCTTGTCGTATGAATATTGACGGATACCGAAACGGAATTCCTCGGTTTCCGAGGTCTTACCGTCGTTGACCACTTCCAAACGGCAGGTATAGAGATGAGGTTCTCCGTAACCGTTGGGCCACCAAAGTTTAGGGTTGTTCACTACCATTTGCGGGAAATAGCGCTTGTCGAATTTGACGGTTTTGGTCTCTCCGGCTTGCAAATCTACTTCCTGACTGAAGGTGATGTTACCCGGAGTGATGGTACCTTTTACCGTAGTTTTGCTTTGTGAGCCGCCATTATTGGTGACTTCGGCCTGAAGGGTAAGCTCTGCGAGGGAACGGGAGACGAGTTTCGACCTCATCCAAGGGTCGGTAATCGTGCTTTTGCCCGTATTTTCCAACCAAACCTTGTCGGTGATACCGGAATTAAGTCCTGGAACGTAAGGCATCCAGTCCCATCCGCCGCTGGAAAGGTAATTGGGGCTTCCCTGATTGGCCAAAGGAGTACGGGGAATATCCACCAGTACGGCCAATGTGTTGGAACCGTTGCGGTCTACTAATTGGGTTACGTTGAAATGTCCGCGGTGCATGAAACCGTCTAAGTTTCCTAAATGGTTTCCATTCAGGTAAATTTGACCTTTGCGGTTAATTCCGTCGAAGTTTAACCAGATGATTTCTTTGTCGAAATCGGATGGAATCTTAAATTCCGTACGGTACCAGAAGCTGCGGTCGTATTTCTTTCGGTCGACTTTCTGTATGTTGTCTCCGAAATTAGGGTCTTTTTCTTGGCCGGCAGTCACGTATGACGTAAAAACCGTGCCCGGCACGACTGCTTTGACGGCCTTGGGATTTTGGTAGCCGTTCTGCGTAAGGCGCAACATGTCTTTTCCTACTTCTTCTTCGGGCATTACGGTCCAGGCAGCATTCTGAGTATCGCTATGCAGATAGCTTACTTGTGCGAAAGCTTGCAACGAGCCGAACGTGCTCCACAGCAACAGGCCGAATAGTTCTTTTGTTCTCATAATAGATCAGTGAATATTTTATTTAGTGACTACTTATAAAAAAGTCGGATTATTTTCCATCGATTGCATCGTAACTATTAAGTTAACCATGCAAATGTAAAGGATGAAAAATAATCCGACCAAAAGTAGTACTTCATAAAATACTACGTTTGACGCATTCCACTTTCTTTTATGAATTTGCCCTATTATTTTGAATTAAATCTTCTATATTTATTTCTTGTACGTTCCGGACTTTGCTGCGCGTGCTCGCGATTTGTTGCTCGAAATCTTTGGGTGTCATGCCGAACTGTTTGAAGAAAAGTTTGCTGAAATAGGAATGTGAACCGAATCCTACCATGTAACTGATTTCTCCTACCCGGTATTTCCCGTCCTGAATAAGCTCGGCTGCTTTCTTAAGGCGAATCAGCCGGATGAAGTCTATCGGAGACATGTTGAACAATGTCTTGATTTTACGTAGCAGGCTTGAACGGCTCAGGCACAATGCTTCAGCCATACGTTCTACGTTGAACGTTTCGTCTTCCATGTTGGCATTGATGACTTCGATGACCTTGTTCATGAATACTTCGTCTTCTTTGCTCATTTGCATGTTCTGTACGGGGAAGAACGGCCGTTTGGAGAATGCCTCGCGTTCTTTCTGCCGGTTATTGAGGAGGGACAGGATCTGTGCCTTTAAATAATCGTATGAGAACGGTTTCTCAATGTAGGCTTCAGCCCCGACCTTCAGCCCCTTGACTTTGCTGTCTATATCATTCTTGGCCGTAAGGAATATAATAGGGATATGGCATAGGTTGATGTCCGACTTGATGGCGGTACAGAGTTCATAACCGTTCATTTCCGGCATCATGACATCGCTGATGACGAGGTCTATGTGTTCTTTCCGTATGGTGTCGAGCGCGTCCTTTCCATTAGATGCCGTTTCCACGATGAAGAGCGGCGAAAGCCTTTCTTTCATGAAATTGCGGATGCTGTCTTCGTCTTCGACGATGAGGATGACGTTTCCCTTTGTGTTTTCGTCGGCCGAAGTGGTTTCGTTGAGCGGAAGGTCGGCTTGGCTGAACGGTTTGTTTCCGTTGGCCATCATATCCTCCATATTGAGAGGAATGGTCAATACGAAGGTATTGGCGGGTTGACGCGTGTCGAGCATGAGCGTCCCCTTATGCAGCAAAGCCAAAGAGCGTGCCAAGGCCAGGCCGATGCCGACACCTTGTTTTTCTTTCTTTTTCTCTTCCCCTTGGAAGAACGGTTCGAATATCTGCTCTGCTTTCTCTTCGGGTATTTTGGCTCCGTCGCTGCATACGCTGACCGAGAAGTTGCCATCATATTTGCTCAAATTGACCGAAATATGCTCATTGCCGTATTTCAAGGCGTTATTAAGCAGGTTGCTCAGTATCTTGGTGATGGCTTCTTTGTCGATATAAGCGATGATGTCGTTTTCGAAATTCTCTACTTTCAGCTCTTTATGTTGATGGGTGAAAGTCGGCTCGAAACGGTTGACTGTCTCTTGCAGTAATTCGGATATGTTCACGACTTCGTAATTCAAGGTCAGTTTATTGGCACCCATCTTTTGGAAGTCGAGCAACTGCGAAGCCAAGTTAAGCAACCGTTTGGTATTGGTGGCAATGACATTCAGGTTCTTGTTCAGTTTCTCGTCCTGAATGTGCATTTCCTGTATGATTTCCAACGGCCCGTTGATTAGGGTCAACGGGGTGCGGATTTCATGTGCTATTTCCGTGAAGAACTCTACCTTGTTCTGATTGAGTTCTTTCTCCTTTTCTATTTCAAACAGTTTCTGTTGTTCGGAGAATTGTTCGTTCTTGTGTTTCCGGTACCAGTAGAACCAACCGCCGAACGCACAAATTCCCAATAAGGCATAAATGATGTATGCCCATGTGGAAGCATACCAAGGCGGTAAGATGACTATGGTCAGCGAACGGGTCGCATATTGGGTGCTTTCCGGTGTGCCTCCGTTCGTGGTGGCACGTAGGTGCAGGATATACTTGCCCGGTGACAGATTGGCGTAGGATATACTGTTTTCTGTTCTCGTACGTATCCATTGTTTGTCGACAGGTTCCAGTTTATAGAAGTATTCATTGGTCTGCGAAGTCGAATAGGACAGCAAAGCTATGTCAAGGCTGATATTGGCCTGATTGTAAGGCAATACTATCTTATCCGTCCCGATGATGCTCTGTTTGAGAGGAGAACCGGGCGTGTGCACCGTCACTTCTTCATTGAAGATGGAGAAGCGCGTGATGTAAATGGGAGGTACGGGGGCTGTCTGTTCCTTGATATTAGGATTAAAGGAAATCAAGCCTTCTATACTGCCGAAATAGAAATTGCCGTCACTGCCTTTTACCGCTGACTTATAATTGAATTGATTACCGCACAGGCCGTCGTGTACGGTGAAGACGCGGATTTCTTTCGTTTCGGGTTTAAAGCGGACCAATCCCCTGTTGGTTCCGAACCATAGATACCCGTAGTCGTCTTCCAATACTTTGTAGGCTACGTTGTCCGGCATGCCTTCTTCCACAGAAAACCTTGTGAAGTTGTCTTCCTTCGGATTGTAACGGCAAAGGCCACCCCGGTCGGTGGATAACCAGACATTCCCTTTACTGTCCTGCATCAGCGAACTGATGGAATTGGAACTGATAGATTGGGATGGGGTCTTGTCGGAAGTCCCGTCCTTATTCGTATAATGTTTGAATGTATTGTCCTGGGGATTGTACTTCCATGCGCCTTTTCCCATCGTGGCAAACCAGAACGTTCCGTTCTTTTCCTGCAAGATGTCGAACACCCATTGGTCTTTCAGTTCCGGGAGGGCTATGAATTTAAAGGTTCCTTTGGGAGCATAGAATACACCGAAGTCAGAACCGGCCCAAAGCGTTCCTTCACGGTCCATATAAAGCGCGTAAATGCTGCATCCGCCAGAGCCTACGTGAAGCTCATTGTAGTTATAGAATGTCGATTTGCCTTTGTCATCGATGACCACCAACCCGTCTTTGTAAAGACTGCAATATATGTTGTCGCCGTAAGCACTGACTACGATCGTTATGTGGGTGTTGAAGTTGGCCTGGGGGAGGGGATAACGCCAAATTTTGTGGTCGCTGAGTGACATGACATTAATGCCTGCGTCTTCTGTCCCGATCCAAAGATTCCCGTGCCCGTCCTCGGCCAGTTCACGGATTCTCTTGCTGGACAGGGAACTTTCCTGATAACCGGGCAGGTACTTCCGGAAAGCGAAGGTGTTGTTGGGCAAATAGTTGACTCCGCCGTACATCGTACCGATCCACAACCCTCCTTCGCGGTCGCGGTAGGCGGAATACACGATATTGTCGGCCAGGCCGGAAGGGTTGAGCAGGTCTTGGCTGAAGTGCTTGACGGAGCGTGCCTTTTCATTGATGACATATAAGCCGTCGTACGTGCCGGCATAAATCTCATCTCCATATACGGTGGCGAACCGTGTGAAGGTATGTCGCAGGCTTTGTAATGTAATGTCTTCCAAAATGCTTTTCCGGATGTTGTATTTTTTTAGGTCGCCGTTTTGTATGCTCATAATCAAGAAATCTCCTTGTTGGCTCAGCGTGTTGATTTCCATGTTCAGCAACGAGCGTCCCTTTGCGTCTTCTTTTATTTGGACGAAGTTCTGGTTGTGGGCATCATATTTAAGAAGTCCGGTATACCATGACACGGCATAAATGTCCCCATTGTCGCAGATGCAGATATTATGGGGATAAGACCCGTTGGGAAAATCGGAGTAGCGGTAAAGTTTCTTTTCGTCGTAACGGAACACGCCTTGGCTTGGGGCACATATCCAGATGTTTCCTTTCTCATCTTTTAATATGGTGGAAATCCAGGTGGTGATGGTCTCCCCTTTATCGGTTTGAGCATCCAGGAACGTAAATACGTCGGCCGCCGGATCGTACCGGAAGACTCCTTCGTCGGTACCTATCCATAGGATGTGCCGGTCGTCTTCGAATAGGGTTGAAATATTCTGGTTGCTACGCTGACGGGCATAGTCGTTGCAGTCAAATTGAACGACCCGCTGCCCGTCGTAACGGTTCAGGCCGTTTTTAGTTCCAAACCATATAAAGCCATAGCTGTCTTGTATGATGGCTTTTACATTGCTTTGCGACAATCCGGTCTCGCTGTTGATGTGCATGAAAGAATACCCTTGCGGGTCTTGCGAATACGCAGGTGTTATGCAAAACAAGCAAAGGGTGTATAATAAAAATAGGGTCCTTTTCATGATATATGTGATTAGACTTTTTGCAAAATTAGTAAAAATATGGATTAAACCTGATAAAAATAGCAGATTTTGTGGCTTTATTTCTATCGGAGCCTGTTGTGTGGGCAAACAAGGGCTGTAGGAAGAGCGAGAGAAAACGGATGCCGGAGGACGTGGCAAAAAGTGATGAAGATTGAAATAAATGCTTCAAACATTGTAAATCATGCTTTATTCTATGTTTTTGGAGCTATTTCTATTAAAATAAACACATAGCGAAAAAGTAAATTTGGGCAAAGCGTAGCGAATTAGC
>OOAN01001290.1_pt1 | contig 14145 bp, 18 predicted proteins | sample 1671301 | NCBI WGS metagenome assembly OOAN01 (sample SAMN06348142, study PRJEB24527) | human gut metagenome | biome: human gut; feature: ankylosing spondylitis patient; material: feces | host: Homo sapiens | place: China | collected 2015-10
AATTTTAAAGTTCTTACAAAGTTAAAAGAGTCATCTTTCCACTTATTTACTACAGCAGATGCAGCAGCTACATTAATAACTCTTGGTTGATTCAATCCATCTGTCCAGTAAATCTTTCTAATATCAGAGTTTTCATAGAATGATATAGACTCTATAGGGTGCTTATAATCAAACCCTAAGTCACCCTTATATAGTAATTTACCTGTTAAGTTTCCATTATCAAACCATAGCTTATATATTTTATCTAGTGGAGTTGTTTCAATCTCTATATTAGACTCTTCAGCTACAATATCAGTTACTGTAGATTCTTCTGCTTCAATATCTACCTCTGGTAATTCTGTTTTCTCTCCATAAGAGAATATTATAAGCTCATCATTAATAAGTGATTGACCTATAGGAATACCCTCTATGTAATCCCCTATACCAGCTATACTTGATTTTTTATTACCTCTTTCATTTACCAAACTAAGCAGAGTACTTTCATCAGTTGGCATTACTCTGACATTCTTATTTTCATAAGCATATCCAGAGTTAAATGCAGAAGATGATAGGTCCCTCTGCATTCCCTTTGTCTTAAAAATAGCTTGTTTCTGCATAGTTATTGTAGTTTAATATATTCCTTATTACCAAGAGATGAGAATCCATTATTAAACTCACTTGTTTTTTGTATGAGTGTATTCCACATTCTTGATATACTTTCCATCTCAGATTGTGATGGGATGGTAAATTCACTCTGCAATTGACCAGCCAACCAAGCATATTGCTGCTGGGTATTCTGTAATACAGCAGGTGCAATCTTACCCATATCAAATAGAATAGTAAATGCTTCTCTTTTAATATATGCTTCAAGTGCCTTCAGGAATACAGGGTTATCAATAAGTAGTGGAAATCCATCCTTATCTACTGGAATTGCCTTATAGGACACTGATACATCTCCTGTCTTGAAGGATACATATAGTACTTGTCCTTGTGTTTTGAAGGACAATTCCTGTGGTATCTTGTAGCCAGCACTCCTATCATAATGCTCTCTTGGCATGAAATTATCTGTCATGCTTCTAAGGCATACACCAGTCTTACATTCCTTAATCTGGTTAATAGAGACTAAATCACATGGTAACTTAGCCCTAAAGTCCTCTATATGAAGAACCTCTTCCTTATCTTGATATAACTTTGGCATACCAAATATACCAATAAAGTCAATGGTATATTGCACAGCTTGCTCAAGGGTTACATCTTGAAGAAGAGGATGCCTTAGTACTCTACTTAGAGCTTCTCTTATATTTATGTAGTTATATTCTTTTACCATAATTATATCTTGAAAGCATCTATCTTTCCTTCTTTTATTCTTTGTTTTAATCTCTTCTTCAGTTCTCTATTGACATTAAATTCATAGAAGACCTGATTATTATAGTCTGCTAATTGTTTATTATAGTAGACCTTAAAGATTTCTTTTTCCTCCACTTTAACCAGTGTTTTTTCCTTATAGGCTTCCTCATCTTCATACCATAATTTAAGAGTTTTATCCCAGTCTATAGGTAGATTAGTCTTGACTTTCTCACCATCAAAACTAACCCTCACATCATATTTCCTTAGCTCTATTCTACCCATCCTGTGTGGTAGCTTAATATCATTTCCATGAAGGAAACTATCAGCTAAGTAATCATTGACTTTCCTTATAATGCTATAGAACTCATGTTCTGTAAGACATCTTCCTATATTGAGCCAGTTATTCTTTCTTATCCACTTATAGGCATCATATACACCATAAGAGCCTCTGACCTTATGAACTCTTGGCTCATTCACTTTTTTAATGGAGTTTAGGAAATCAACCAATCCTTTATCTTTCTCTTCTTGACAAGACTCCATAACTCACTATTTGGTTGCTACTTCTGACAACTCATCCTTTGCATCATTGGATTCATCCTTAGGTCTATATTCAGCACCTAACAATTCCTTGACTACAAGTTCAATCATAGGAGGTATAAGAGCATCTTCAATAGGGAAAGTCTTATCTAATACATCACATACTGTATCACCATTCTCATCAGGACACTGCAATTCTGATGCAGCTTGTGGGTCTTCAAATATACCTGTCATCCTTGCCTTTTCAAGGTATAGGTATTGTGGATTGAAAGACTTAAAGTACAGGTAATTATCTGGACCAATAGAAGCATAGATAATATTCTTCAGATACCTATTATACCCTACATATCTCATTCTTTCCCTACTTACATAAGTAATCTCCCCTTGATAATAATCAACTGGGTACACCATAGGATTACCTATCTTCATTAGGAAAGGTATCTTCTCCTTACTTCTTAGATAAGAACCACCTTCACAAGGCTCACCTGATATAGCAGGCACCTCAATTAAATCCAAGCATATAGTCTGATAGTTACTCTCAGGTATCTGCTTCTTTACATCTGAATATCTCTGTTTCAGTAAGAATGCCCTATACTTATCAAATAGAAACATAACATGCTCCTCTGTATATAGGGCATCATCTGAGTACAGTTTCAATTCATCAAGTACCATGTAGGTTAATTCTTTATATGTACTCATAACATCATTATTTACTATAACTAAAAATCCTTGTGCAAAGATAAGTAATTATTATCAGTTACACAAGGATTTTACTATTTTTATGTCAGAAGTATTAATGTAATAATTATACTGACTTGCCTGTACAAGAGATTGAAGTGTTTGCTATATACTCTGGATAAGGTATTAAGCAAGTAGAACCATATAGACAGTATAGGGCACTATCTAAAATTCTATATTCTTCTTCTGTTATAAAGGACTTACAATCACTCTCAAGCAAATCATATATGAATATCAGCACCAATAGTTTATCTACCTCTGAATAACTCATATATCCTAACTTTGATAGGACATTGAAATATCTTGTAAGTGATTCATTAAGTACCTTGTCCATAGCATCCACAATTGGGGGTTATCACTGAGTCTTTAATTCCCATAAAGAATCTCTTCCAATACTTTATTGCCTCAGTATAATGACCTGTCTTTACAGCAAGTTCAAATGCCTTATATTGAAGTATATAGTTGATGAAGTTCTTAGGAATAGAACAAGTATCACTCAATTCTTTAATGTAACTAAAGGCATGTTGGTACAGAGGATAAAGGTTAGATACAACTCCTAATGTTGTGATATTATCCATTCCACAAGGAGTATTTGCAGCAGGAGTGCCCTTAGTCCTAATATACACAAAGAAAAGATTGCCATTAAGAGTTGGAGATAAGTCTCCTGTTCCCAGTTCTAATCTGACTGATTTAGTATTTCCTCCTATAACTTCTGTATATGCAACTTTACTACTCGGACCAGACTCAACAAAGGTATCTTGAGTGTCTATCTGTATAGTATCAAGATATACATTTGTGTAATACTCTAAGTCCTTGACAGATACATCTATAATCAGCTTTTGCCCATCAGGGGTTATTCTTAACTCATTAAATTGTACCATAATCAAATGTTTATATAAAAAGAAAGGGAGACTAAATAGCCTCCCTTATAAATTTGTTTAGCTTGCTGACACATCAAGAGTAGCTATAGTTAAACCTGTAGCAGTATTAATTGCAGAGATAATACTGTTAGCAAGAGCATTACTTGCTTGGTTATTAGCTCCTACCTTTGGTACTACAAGAGTGATTGTCTTTTCAGACTTTTGTACACTCTCATTGCTACCTACATAAGCATAATGAATATCAATCACATTATACTTAACAGTTGGGTCTACAAGATAAGTAGTAACAATGTTATTAGGGAATCCTATTCCTCTATAGATGTCTCCTCTTTCACCCATACAGAAATATTCAAGGTCAGCAATATTCTTGCCATTACCTAATGTTCCATTAGTACTGTCAGTTACAGTAGCCCAGATTCTTTCATCTCCATTGACTGTTATTGTAGTTGGTTGCACAGTAAAATACACTGGGGTTTGTGCCATAACACCAAGTTTCCAAGGTTGCTCTACTTCAGTAATTCTTATACTGTCAATATCAACAACTATTGCATTAGAGCCATTATAGTATGGATTAGTATTATCTTGTTTTCCATTATCTTTAGTGGATGGAGTAACTACCATATATCCATCACCATCAAAACCTCCCTTTGAGGAGGTTGCAGTACTATGCACCTCAATCTTAATTAATGGAGTAACCTCTCTACTAAAGTTTTTAGCCAGAGATTGAGCCAAAGCCTTATAGAACTCATCAGCTTGCATTCCAGCATAAGCATGGACCATACCATATTTAAAATACTGGTCTTCATCAGACATACCAACATATTGTCTGAAAGCAATTCTTAGGATGTAATCCTGTCCAGCTACAGGAGCACCACCATTAACATTGGTGTCAAGAGTCACAGTAACTGACTTCAATTCATGTGCCATAGCATCAGCATCAGTAGCCTTAGCATAAAGGATATTCTTGATGTCAATTAGGTCACTTCTCATCAAGTTGTCAGCACCCTTGTATTCAAAGTATAGGTGATTCTTTGCAGTATCATTCTTCACTGCAATAGAGCCAGCAGCATCTGATGCAAGTACATGAGGAGTCTTCAGTGCTTTTGCTACATAAAGCTGTCTTACTTGATTTGTACTAAATGTTGCCATTTTAATTTAATATTAAATTATACAATAGTTTTATTCTTTTCCTGTATTTGGAACCCTACTTATGATGGCAAGTTTTACTGCTCTCTCAAGTATAGCTCTATGTATTACAGGGTTCAATTCACATTCTGTTTTTACACTTATGCCATTGATTGACAGGTTATCTGTCAAATCAGTTAATATAATGGGAGCAGGTCTTGAAAGGTATCTAACAAGATAACTCTCCACATTATATTTTGATACTATCTCTACTACCTTACCACTCAAATCAAGCCTTAAAGCTCTTCTTTCATTAGTACCCCTGAAAGGATTCTTTCTTATCCTATGGTACTCATCCTGAGTAATTGGTATTACAGAGATGTCTTCACCACTCATACATCCTAATCCATCATCCTTCAAATTAACTGCTTCATAGGTTATGAACCATAAGTCATCAGGTAATTCAAAGAATACTGAGGATTTGGACAGTCCTGTATATCCTACTTTCTTATCAGTAGTTGTGTAAGTCTTTATTAGGTCACTCAAGTATCTTCTGATTTCCTCAGTCCTCTCAAATGAGTCTCCAAATGGATTCTTACCATTATACATACCTATCACTATCTCTTCTTGAGCATTAGTGAGAAATACAGATTTCTCATATTCATCAAGCTCAACAGTGCTGGGTGTCTTTCCAAATGCCTCTATGGTAGAATAGCTATTCAGTAAGGTGTCAAACTCATTAGAAAATTCTTCAGTTGTCATTATTCACTTCTTTGACCAAGTTCTACACTACTCTTCAAGTCTCCTGTATAAGCAGACTTTGCAAGTTCTACTGCTCTTTGAAGAATTTCTGGGTGAAGAATAGGGTCTAATTCACATTCTGTGATAGTATTTATTCCTTCAATAGATACATTAGAATACTCATCAGCCAGATTTGCAAGTATGATAGGCTTTGGTCTCTTCACATATCTAATCTTGTAATCAGTCAAAGTACTATCATATTTAATGACTACCTCAGAGATAAAATCAACCCCACCAGTAGATTGGAATAGTCTCCAACCTTGATTCTTTAGGGGCTGCTTCCAAGGCTTAGACATAAGTCTTGCATACTCTTCATAATTCATAGGAATTATACTAATCAGTCTCTTAACTCCATCTACAGTACTAATGCCTGTCTCATTCAACATAAATAGAATATCTTTAGGCATTTTGTAGAGCTTGCTTCTATCATCAAATTTGACATATCCCTCAACAGAGGTTTGTTGTGATGGTTTAGCAACAGTTATCAGAGTAGAAAAATCTATCTGCCTCTTGGCACTTTCATCAAATCCCTGTCCATACTTATTGCCCTTAGGATTGAAATAATTTTTCAATATCTCTGATTGAGCCTTAGTTAGAAAGACAGACTTCTCATACTCATCAAGACCTGGAGCCTGATTGCTCATTATATTGTTATACAGAACATCAAATTCATTAGAAAATTCCTGTGTTGTCATACTCTTTTTCTTACTTCAGCTTAGCTTCCAAAGCAAACTTAACTTCTTGATGCTTAGGAGAGTTTAAGTATTTAGCTGCTACATTCAATGTAGGCTCTTCATTAGCCTCACAAAGTGGAGTATTATCCTTTCTCAAGTATAGGTAATTACCCCTATTAGAAATCAGACCTGCCTCTATAGCTCTCTTGATAAGAACCTTTGTAGAAAGCATTGGGTCAGTAATAACCTTCAAGAATATCTTGCTATCAGCCTGTATCAAGCTATTAACCTTAGTCTGTAAGAACTCAAGTTTAGCAGTCTGTGATGTAGGTCTACCATCAATGGTCTCAACAATAACTCTTAATGTATCAACATCATCCTCAATCTTACCAAACTCCTTGTAGCACATCATTGTAGTGCTCATATTGTTCTTAGCAACCTTAGTCTCTTCACCCTCAGAAATGATAACAAACTGGTAAGTAGCCTTAGGAGTATCTTGCAATGCTTGCAATGAAGGAGCAATATAATCCTTGTTGGCTAATAGTATCTTATATCTGATATAATCCTCTGGGTCAGATAGATTGAAGTAGTTATCCTGCTTTGTCAATCTTACCTTATTGATACCATTTTCATTAGAATCATCCCAGAAGTTGTCTACCTTCCTATAGATACTTAGTGCATTATATTCAAGACCCATTATTTCCTCAAGAAATGCCTTCTCCTTGTCTGTAAGGACATTGACAAACATACCTGAAGATAATCTTGGTACTACAAATGTTCTAACTGCACCTTCTGCCATACCTCCTGACAATACATGCTTGGGGTTATTACCCCACATACCTGTCAGCTTAGGCACATGCCTTACAATAATTCTCTCATTTCTTAGACAACTAACTAAGGCATCTTCAGATACCTCTACTTTCCTTTGTGTCTTTTTAGGGCTTTTTATAGTAGCCTCTTCTTTTGGTACTTCCTGAAGTGGAGTCTCTGTATTGTCTATATCAAAGTCAGGTACAGTATAATCCACCTTCTCTTCCATTTTCTTTTCTGCCATATCTTCTCCTTAACTTTTTGAAATAAAATAAGGGAAGTAGGAGCTTATCCTACTCCCCTTTTATCATTAGCCCTGTAGAATTGCAGGGATTAGTGACATAGTTCTTGTTGGGTCAAGAACACAGATACCAAGAGTAGCCATTCTGTGAATTACAGCAGAATCCTCATCAAATGACATGTAAGGATTACCCTTTTGACCTGTGAATGGGTTTCTTAGACCCCATTGATAACCTCTGTACTCATTGTCACCCTTAATCTTACACTTAAAGATATTAGGTTGGTCCATAGTACCAATGTACATAATATCATATCTGTAAGAGAATGCAACACCTCCATTTGGATGGAGTATCTTGTTTCTTACTGGGTCATCATAGAATGGGTCTACATCAATCTTAACTCTAACACCATTAGGAGCCTTATACTCAACAAATTGGAAACCAGCACTCAATGAGTTTTGGTGCAACTTAGATTGAGTCTTTTGAATAACACCAATAGAGCTGTTGTCAAGAACAAATTGTGTCCAACCTGATACTGTCTTTAGTACTTCCTTGTGGAATTGGATAGCACCTCTTTCACCAGTCTTAATCAAGAAGTATCTGTCTCCAAAGTCCAACTTAGAAGCAGAAAGCTCATATAGAGCATCTTCAAGAAGCTTCAAGCTGAATGTGTTGTAATACATAGTATTAGCAACCTCCATCTGCTCAAACAGACCAGCACCTGTCTTAATAACATTACCAGACTTACCAAAGTTCATGTACTCACCATTGGCATTTCTGTTGCTTCTACCAAATGCAAGTGCATTGTTCTTGTACTCAGAGAATTGCTGTTCTACTTCCCAATCTACATTGTGCATCCACATTGTAGCAACTGACTTAGTATATCTACCCTCAGTTTCCTTAACAATAGGAATACCTACAGCCAGCTTCTTGTTCAACATAGAACCTGGAACCTTGTGTTGGATTCTTACTACAGACCACTCATTTCTCATAGAAACAGGGCTTGTAAATCTTACATCACCAACCTTTCTTGAAAGCTCCTTCTCAACAAATGCAGCTTCAACTGAGAATCTCTCACCTGCAAGCAATCTTTCAGCAGGAACACCTGCTGTGTTACCACCAGCAAGCTCTACCTTATACACTGCATTAGTACCCTCCATTCTTGGGTCTCCAAGTATTCTGAACTGATAGATTTCATTCAGATTACCTACAATGTATTCACCATCAGCAAACCAATCCTCAGGGAATACCAAATAGAAGGGAGCAGTGCCTACTCCAATCATGCTACTACCTGCCCCAACTACAGTACCATTTTCATCTCTTGCCTCTACAAGAGGAATGTTTCTCCTTGAAGAACCAATAACATCCCAGTAGTATTCATTATCATCCTCAAACTCTCTTGTTGGGAATTGATTTAGGAATGTGTCAAGTGTCTTTCCTCTGTAATAAGCCAACAGTTGCACCATTAGGTTTGTAGCCTTCTGTGGAGCTAACTGAAAGATAGAACCAAGGTGGTTTTCCTTAGTAAGACCCTTCCAGTGTTGGAAGCCTACCATTTGAAACTTACCTAATTTTCCAGCCATAAATAATTTAATTTATCAGTTATTTTACTCTATACTATAGGCTTAGACATCAAGATTCCACCCTTTTCCTATGAAAGATTCAGGGTCCTCATCAACTCCACTGACAAACTTTAGATTACCATCTGAGGTTCTTGCTGTGTTGTTGAGAGTATGTTCCAGCTCTCTAAGACCTTTCCTTACTTCTTTCTTTACTTTACCTTTCACCAAACCATCAAGGTTCTTAAAGCCATCAGTTAGTGTGAAAAGTAACCCAATATTCTTTAGGAAGTCTGTCCTGTTTTCCATCTCGTACTTTTGGATAGCAGTAAAGTACTCTCCTGTCTCTGGGTCTTTATACACAGGCTTAGCTATGTTATCATAAATCTTCTGTCTTGTTGATTTATCTATTGATAAATCCCCAAACACATCCTTGTCATTAAGGATTGATGATTTAAGCTTTTCATCCTGTTCCTTTCTTTCTTTCTCTTCCTGTTCTGCTTCTGACTTAGCCTCATTGACAAGTTCATCATACTTATCCTTGAAGAAGTCAATATTGCTTTTCAAAGCCTCTTTTGCATCATCAATATCAGTACCAGCATTGAAAGACTTTTGCACTTCTCTTGCAGCCCTTTCCTTACTATAACCTCTATTAATAAAGTCTTGATAAATCAGGTCTTTTCTAAGTTTTTCTCCCTTATCACCTTCATCAGAGATATTATCCTCCTTAATAGAATCAAGGAAGTTTATAGTATTCTCATACTTTCTAATCTCTGTAGGTTCAACTCCAGCATTCAAGGCTTCATCAATTCTTTTCTGTCTTTCATCAAGACCTGCCTTTATCTGTTGGTCAATTAAATCTCTAAGGTCTTCAGGGTCTTTAACCTTAGATAAGCCCTCATCATCAAGGTCTGGGAAGATACCTTCCTCTTTCAAGGCTTTGGCAATGGAAGAGTAGAAGTTTTTGGGAGAAGTGCCATCCCCTTTAGGAGTGGTATCTTCCTTTTCCTCTGTATTTTCTTTTCCACTACCTACGCTCTCTGGTGTATCAGTAAATAAGTTATCTACATCAACAACCTCAGTAGTTTCTTCTTTATCCTTATCTGGCTCCTCCTCTTTCTTAGGAGGCTCCCCATTTGCAGGTGGGGTATCCTGTGTATCCTCATCTTCTACAAACAGATTCTCAATTTCCTCTGCTCCTAAGATGTTATCTAAGCTAAGTTCTTCTTCCATACTCTTCTACCTTTTTGTTCTTAAAACAGTGCAAAGGTAAGTAAAGTTTTGCATATCTACAACATGGTAAATAAATTGCTTTTACTTGTATAAGTAAAATACTTGCAATATGGACAAAAAGAAAGGGTAAGATTACCTCTTACCCTTATCTTATTAGTATTCTCCAAGATATTCTACTACCTTGTTTTCAGCTTTGCAATCTGCATCCTTAAACCAGAATACAATAGCAGATTCAACTATCTTCTGTTCTATACCATCACCAAACCAGTTCTTAAACAGTTCTGCATAGTCATGGTACTGAGAGTTAACTGCAACATACACATCAGCTACTGTAATAGACGTAGGAAGTATTCCTCTATATCTTTCACAAATTTCTTTTGCTTTGTGCATATCAAACTTCTCACCACTGTACTTTCTGCCATTCTCAGTATGATACATATCAGCTACAAGATACTTAGCCTCAGATTCAGTGAAGTGTTCTCCATTCATTGAGTTCCTCATATATCTCATCATCTTATCCATATCATTACCTCCCATGCCAGACTCATTGAATCTATCAGAGAATCTATCACTTCTTGAATCAAACATATCCATGAACTCATCAGGTCTTCCATGTCTTCTCATATAAAAGTCATCCATAGGCATAAAGTCTCCTTCTCTGCCATGTCTCATTGAACTTCTCCTATATTTACCCATAAAATCCTTGAATTTATAGGCTAAGAATTTCTGCTTGAACCATGTCCTGTATCTTAGTATAGGTGTCTACATAGTCTTCATCCTGTAACATTCTTGTCTTCTGTTCATCTGACATAGGGCTTATTTCAGCATCTATCTCATCATTATCTTCTTGAGGAGTATATCCTATATATCTCCATATAGAGTTCTTTATGTGCTCAGCTTCATGGATAATGCTACTTCCCCTCTTAGAATTGATAGCCACAAGAGATGCTCCATATTGATTTATGGTTATAGCTTTGGCTTCCTGCTCCATTTCTTCTTTGGGCAAGAATCTTCCTAACTCCTCCCACTTGTCAAATATGACTACAGTGAGTTTATAATTAAATATAGGTATTATCATCTTCTTTTGGGTTATCATATCTTCTCCTCCTAATTACTTCAATAAATTCTATCAAAGCTATCAAGCAATCTCTGATTTTGGATTGCTGCGCAATCTCTGATTAATTCTACACTTCTTGACAAACTCATCCAACTCTTTCTTAGACCAACTTAATTCTTTGAAACCTATCTCATGCTTACCTCTTGGTAATTTTCCTTCTCTAACATAGTTATCAAAAGTTGCTCTGCTGACATTCAAATATTCACAGGCTGCATACTTACTTAATCTCTTCTCCTTATCAGTAAACCTCTTCAAACTATCTACTATTTCTATAGCTTCTCCCTCAGATATATTTGAATTGCCTGCATCAATATCATCTACTATCTTTAATAGTAGGCTTCTTATGACTCTTAACATATAAATACAATATTACAAACAGGAATAATCCTGTTATAGTTCCATGAATCATCAACAGCTCTAAGTCCTCAATTGGAATACCCACATAGTAATCAATTATGTTTATTATATCAGTTACCAAGATATAATGTAAGAACATCTTGTGATATAAACAAAACCTAAATACTGTTGCAGATAAATACATAAATATCCAAGGCAATATAGACATTCCTGCCAGATTGCTCAATACAGGAATGTCTATATAAAAGTAGGATAAAGCTGTGTTTAGTACATATACTAAAGAATTTTAATGGTTATTTTTTCACCTTTATCATACTTGTCTTTAAGGAGCTTGTATAGCTCTTTGAAAGTTTCTCTACTGTTTATTACTTGACCCTTAACTTTATTGACACCTACTAATAGGCATCCTGCTGAGTCTTTGTCAGTATTACCAGCGTGAATAAGTATGCCTTCAAATCCCTTTACATTAAGTAGTCTTGGCACTTTACCATTACATACTTGCTTGTAAAAACTATTAGTACAGTACTTAGGAGAAATGACATCTAAGGTAATCTCATAAGTACCCTTTGGAATAGCTGTAATTGAAGGTTTCTTCAATTCTCTAATCTTGGCTATGCTCATAGAGTCATCTAACCCTCTATCAGCATCTTCAAGTACATTGCAAAACCACTTCCCATCAATAGTAAGATTACTTATGGTGTAGCTCTGCTTCTTCCATTTTCTGTCTACTATTAACTCCATGCTCATTAGAAAGGTTTAAGTTTCTCTTTCTTAATTGGCAGGTAAGGTCAGTACATATGGAACTCATAAGGTTAAACATCTGTTTCCTAAGCTCCTCCACTTCCTGCTCTAACTCTGCATTTCTTTTTAGTACCTCTTCCAACCTCTCTCTATTATCAGTAGAGAGCTTCTTATAAAAGTCTAATGATTCTTTCATGTTATTTATGAGGTTACTATCAACTTCACTATCATACTTCTTTCTTGCAAAGAACCATGATGTCCAGCCACTGACTATTGTGGTAATAAGCCCTATACCTCCAGTGATTAGTATTCCTAAGTCAATCATAATTATTCTACAATTTCAATGAATCTTTGTTGTTTGTTCTCAATATAAGGGTTCTTCTCCACAACATTCACTTCTACTACTTTGTGCTTCTTTTGAAATAGCCTAAGTAACCAACATTTCTTTGGAGGATTTATAGTTTCTTTCTTATAATCCATCATTATGTATTTTTCACTAACAAACTTAGGGTCTGTAGTAATTGTACTTGGATATTTAAGCCCAAGTCTCATTTGGTACCACTTATCTCCTACAAGTGTATCTATATTTAATGCAGGTTCTCTGAACAGAGTATCTCTAAATACTATTGTATCTTTCTTTGTAGCCTCAGATAAAAGATATTGCATCTGTTTCAGATTACCATCCTTTATCTTTAACTCCTTCCTGACATCATTCATCTTTTGCAAGATAGAGTCATTATAGTAGTTAAGCTGCTCTACAGTAAACTTAAATACCCTGTTTTCTTCTTTTAGGGAGGAGTTCTCAGCTATAAATGCCTTCTGATTAGACATTGATATTGATATTTCCTCTTTAAGGTCTTGATTTCTGTTGTACAATGTATATGTACTTACAGCAAGCAAGCTTATTAAAATGACTATCCCAATCCTTATATATTTCTTCATCATAAGTACATATTTTCGAGCTGCAAATATACAAAAAGTAAATCACCTATGCAATAGCATAAATGATTTACTTATTTAGAATATTATCTCATACTCTCCCATGCTGCTGAGTAAATCCATTGACCTTGCATATCTAAGTGAACCCCATTGTTTCCTAATGAGTTCATAAAGTCTGACATACTTATATCTGAATAATATGTGTCATGTACATCATTACATATTTTATCAAGATTCAGTATCACCTTATATCCCTTATCTATTGCTAACTTCTCAGCTCCAGCATAGTTACATTTTATAGTATCTGGATAGTCTCTATAACCCTGCTGTCCACAATGAGGAATCCATACTCCAATATCTGTGCTAATATCTTTACCAAGATTCTCAAAATATGTTTTCAGGTTATCCATATTTGTATTCATGGAAGTAATCTGACTTGAGAAGGATTTATTAGCAAGATTATTATAACACATTTCAAGAATAATAGCATCACTATATACAAACTTGAACATAGCACTTCTAAGGTTATAAATATTCCCTTGACCATATCCACCAATAGCCATATTATTAATATGTAGAGCATAAGGAAGCTCTGGAGTTCCCCAATAAGTTATACCCCAGTAGATGAGATACTTTGAGGTATCAGATGTCTTGGTTATTGTAATTGTAGTGGCTTGGCTTGTATCAGTAATATTGAAGTACAGCCTCATATTAGGAATACCATAGGTATCATTACCACCTCCTAACTCTGTAAGATTTGCCATAGACAAATCAAATACTGAATTATTTGCTTCTTTAGTGCCACTTCCATTAAAGTCATTAGGCACTGTATTAACTTTTACAACTCCATTTCCTCTATCAACTGTTATAGTAACATTGTCACCATGTATGTGAGCATGATATAAGAAGTCAAATTTGCTATAGCCTGCTGGGATAGTAAACTTTACTGAAGCATTAGCAGAATTACTGAATCTCTTGGGAATATTTCTCTGCCACCAAGAATCCTCAGAGTTATCAAACTGATACGGGAAACTTGCTTCATCAATCTTAGTAGATACCTGCATTACA
>OOAN01001294.1_pt1 | contig 14124 bp, 8 predicted proteins | sample 1671301 | NCBI WGS metagenome assembly OOAN01 (sample SAMN06348142, study PRJEB24527) | human gut metagenome | biome: human gut; feature: ankylosing spondylitis patient; material: feces | host: Homo sapiens | place: China | collected 2015-10
CGACCACCGAGATCTACACTCTTTCCCTACACGACGCTCTTCCGATCTAGGGACAGCCGTTAAAGCGCCGGGAGAAAGACCGAGGTGACGCACGATGACCGAGCAGAAACATATTATCTGGAGCAGCGATCCGGACTACGAGGATTGGAGGGGCGATCTGGAGGAACAGTACCCCGAGCTTTCTGAGCAGGAACGGATGGAATTGATGGTCGAGCAGAACAACGACTATCTCGATGACGAGCGGTGCAATCTGAACATTCAGCTCTCCCGCCCCATTCTGCTGATCGCAGACATCGGCCGATGGGATGGGCGGTATCCCGGTTATGCCGAGATCAAAAGCGGCAATATCCGCGATTGCCTGTATTCCAAGATGGACTATTCCACATGGTATGTAGACCGGCTGGGCGATCTGCGCTGCGATGCCGTACATCACGACGGCACGAACCATTATCTCTACCGTGCCTACAAGGAGAATGTGAGCGAAGCACAGATCGACCGGCTGAAAGAAAAGCTATACAGCGGCACCGCCACCCGCGCCGATGTGACCCGTGTGACAAAGCGCCTGGGCGATGAGATCGGGCGGGTCTACGGCTGGCGGTTTCCGCCCGTCCGGGAAGCGGCGCGAGCAAGAAAAGAACGCTTTGAGCTGGTGGAGGTGTTTGACCGTCCCATGCTCTTTACCTGCCTGCGGGTAGACCGAAACACGGTGCCCAAGGGGCTGTATCTCTATGAGGTACGCAATGACGACGATCAGTGCGGGATCCCCGTGGAGATCGGCCGCTGGATCATGGTTAACCACTGGGGAACGCTGCTGTCTGCGACACCCATCAAGCTGGAGCCGAACCGGTACAATAACAACGCCTACCGCCATATCGACCCGGAAAACGACTGGAACTACACCGGCGATCTGTGTTCGGCCAAGGAATATATGGATAAATACCTGCTGAAAAAGGACAGGGAAAAACCAAAGGAAAGATAGGAGGTGCTGCCCATGGCACGCAGATTTCAGGAGATCACGGAGGTTTACCGGCAGGAGATCGCCGCACTGGCCCGCGCAGACCGGTGGGCGGCATTTCTGCGCTCTGCCTGCCGGAATTATAAGCTGCCCTTTGAGGAGCAGGTGCTGGTACACGCACAGCGTCCGGACGCAACGGCTGTGTTGGAGATAGAGCGCTGGAATCGTCAATTCGGCCGATGGGTCAATAAGGGCGCTACCGGCATTGCCGTATTTGATCGGGACTATCCGGGACGCACGCGCCTCAAGTATTATTTTGATATATCCGACACCCACGAAAGCCGTTTGTCCCGCCCCGTGCCGCTCTGGCAGGTGCCTACCGAGCAGGAGCCGGATGTGATCGAAGCATTGGAAAACCGATTCGGTGCGCTGGACGATAAAGGCACATTGGAGGAAGCCATAGTATCCGCCATGGAAAACGCTGCGGCGGACAATATGACGGACTATCTTGATGATCTGCAGAATTGCCGGGACAACAGCCTGCTGGAAGAACTGGACGAGCTGAATTTATCAGTTCTCTATCGCCGTCTGCTGGAGAACAGTACGGCGTATATGTTGATGTGCCGCTGTGGGCTGGAACCGGATGAATATTTTGATCCGGAGGATTTCTCCGAGGTGTTCAATTTCAATACCCCGGAAACGCTGAATGCCCTGGGCGTGGCCACACGGGATATTGCCGAAAGCGGTTTGAGCGCCATCGCATTGACCGTCCGAAGCCGTCAAAAGCAAATTCGCACAATTGCGCAGGCACCGGGAAATGAGTATCCTATAGACAAGCAAACAGAAACACAGACCGAAAGGAGCGAAAACCATGGAACTGACATACACGATGAAGGACGGCTACCGGCTGCCGGATCTGCTGCCGCCGCAGGAGCCGGAAACAGCCCTTGGGAAATACGGCCTGCTACGCCGGAGGTATCTGAAGGAGCACCGGAAGGTGCTGTTCACGAACCTGCTGACATCGGGCAGGCTGAACGAGCATCTGGCGGAGATCGACCGGACGGCGCGGCAGCGCGTGGAACAGACGGTGACGGCGATGGCTCAGGCCGAGGGCGTGACGGAGGAGCTGAAAGCCGCCGACCCGATGAAGTGGGTGGGGCTGATGAACAACCTGAGAAACGCCGCCGAGGAGACAGTGCTGGCGGAGCTGATCTACAGCTGAACACCGAACCCGAAGAAGCGGACAGTGCGGAGGAAGCAACCTCTGAGCTGCCCGCTTTTTTGGATGAAAAGAAAATTTTCGCCATCATTGAAAACCGCAATGATGATCTGATCTACAAGAAGGCACAGATTGAACTGTTTTTCCTGTCACATCCGGACGAGGCCGAGCGTGCCGAATATCTCCGCTCGGCATATCAAGACCGTTTCACCGAGATCCTTGCAGACGGAGCACGGCTGGGGTATCGTCCGCAGAAAAACGGTCTGCTCATGTGGGAGGGCGCATATCTTTCCCGTACCAGCGAAAGCGTTTTTTCATGGAAGCTGGTGGCAGGCTTTACGGCACAGCTCATTGACAAACGGGAATACTATGTCAACACCGAGATCAAACCGTTTGTGCCGATGGAATCACAGCAGCTTACGCTGTTTGATATGCCTGCGTTCGACCAACCGGAGGATACACCGGTCGCACCACTGTCCTCCCATCCCAAGCTGCCGCAGCAGATCATGGATGAAGCCCTGTGCGTAGGAGCCAACGATGAGCATAGCCGGCTGATCATCTGCGCTTACTTTATGAAGGATAAGCCGGACAACGCCGCATTCCTGCAAAAACACTACGGAGAGAATGGTGCGGGCTTCTATTTTGGCGGAGAGAAAGTTTCGCTTTGGTATGACGCCGAGGGGATGCGTATTGCCCGCGGCAGCACGGCGCAGCGGAGCAGTGCCACACTGATTTCCTGGGAGGAAGCGGCAAAGCGTATCCGGGAGCTGCTGGAGCTGGGGCGGTATATGCCGCAAAGTGAATTGGATGAGGTCGATCACTACGAGCGGATGCGGCTTGCTGACAGCATTGCCTACACCAGCCGGGACATGACAACGGAAGCGAGAAACGCGGGATTTCTGCCGCTGGCCATGCTGGCGCAATCCGTCAAGGGCGGCTATCCGGAAACGCAGAAGCAAATTTATGAGCTTCTCTGTGCACCGGATACGCTGCAAAAGTGCGTGGACGAATGGACGGCGTTCAACGCCGCGCTGGATGCAGGGCAAGACCTTTTGCGTTTTCGCTTTTACCGTCCGAAAGAGATACTGGAGCGGCTCCGTGACCTGCAGCGGGAGCCGCTTCATTTTACCGTTGCCGACGGGTTTGCCCCGGACCGGCAGTTTTTTATTTCCGCCGATGAGATCGACAAGGTGCTGCGTGGATGGGACGGCAGCACCGACTATCGCCTTGGCGTGTACGCTTTTTACGCCACGCACAAGGATAAGACCGAGCGTGAAAAATACCTCAAGGATTATCACGGCGAGTACAGCGGTCATAGCGGCGGGAATGACAATCTCACCCACACCCGTGGCAAGGGCATTGAGTTCAGCCACGGCAGTATCACGGCCCCCTATGCCAAGGTCACGCTGAAATGGCCGGAGGCGGCCAAACGCATCGGGGAGCTGATCTCCCAGAACAAATTTCTCTCAGATGCCGACTGGGCGGCCATGCCGGAGTATGAGCGGAAACAGCTGGCCCGGAAGATCGTCAACTTTTTCATGGATACACCGGACGATGTGGTGCGGCCTTTTTCGCAAAACGCCATTGCGGACTATTGGGAGTGCGTAAAGGCTGTGACCGTTCAGCTCTCCGACGCCGACCGCGTGCAGGAAATTTATCAGAATATGCTCCCTGCCTGGGAAGCCACGAAAGAGGAGGATCGGCACTATACCCTGCGAAAGCAGGGCATAGAAGCCATGCGTGCCTATCTGGACGGCACCTATTCCGTGTTTGGCCTTGGGAAAACCCTGCAAACGCCAACGACCGAGGCCGTTTCCGAACGGCCGGCAGCAGAACCGGAGGTATCGGAGCCGGAACCGCCCATAGCGGAAGCGGAAACCTCAGAGATAGAACCGGCATTACCTGCCGAAGAAAAAGCTGTGCTCACAGCGCCGCAGCCCAAACGGGAGCGTATGCGGTTTGCACCGCTCTATCCGGAAATACCGACCGGGCAGCGGCACGACTTTCACATCACGGATCGGGAGCTGGGCGTGGGCAGCAAGGCGGAAAAGTATGCGTCCAATGTGGCGGCGATCCGCACTCTGCAAGCAGTGGAAAGCGAAAACCGGCTGGCGACGCCGGAGGAACAGGAAACCCTTTCCTGCTATGTGGGCTGGGGCGGCCTTGCCGACGCCTTTGACCCCGACAAGGAAAGCTGGAGCAAGGAATATGCCCAGCTGAAGGAGCTGCTGACCCCGGAGGAATACGCTGCTGCCAGAGCGTCCACCCTCAATGCCCATTACACCAGCCCCACGGTGATCCGGGCCATTTACGAGGCTGTGGGCCGCATGGGTTTTGAGACCGGCAACATTCTGGAGCCGTCCTGCGGTGTGGGTAACTTCTTCGGTATGCTGCCGGAGGAAATGCGAAACAGCCGTTTGTACGGTGTGGAGCTGGACCCGGTTTCCGGGCGCATCGCAAAGCAGCTCTATCCCAAGGCGGACATCACAGTAGGCGGCTTTGAGACCACCGACAGGCGTGACTTCTTTGACCTTGCCATCGGCAATGTGCCGTTCGGTCAGTATCAGGTCAACGACAAAGCCTACAACAAGCTGAATTTCAGTATTCATAACTATTTTTTTGCCAAAGCACTGGATCAGGTGCGTTCCGGCGGCGTGGTAGCTTTTGTGACCTCCCGATATACCATGGACGCCAAGGATTCCACCGTGCGCCGCTATCTTGCCCAGCGTGCTGAGCTGCTGGGAGCTATCCGTCTGCCTAATGACGCGTTCAAAAAGAATGCCGGTGCCGAGGTGGTATCGGACATCATCTTCCTCCAAAAGCGGGACCGCCCGCTGGACATCGTGCCGGAATGGACTCAAACCGGACAGACGGAGGACGGATTTGCCATCAACCGGTATTTTATCGACCACCCGGAAATGGTGCTGGGCAGACAGGAGCCGGTAAGCACTGCTCATGGTATGGACTACACCGTGAACCCTATCGAGGGACTGGAGCTTTCCGACCAGCTGCATGATGCGGTGAAGTATATTCATGGCACTTATCAGGAGGCAGAGCTGCCGGAGCTGGGCGAAGGCGAAGCTATTGACACCTCCATTCCTGCCGACCCCAATGTGAAGAACTATTCCTATGCCATTGTAGACGGGCAGGTGTACTACCGGGAAAACAGCCGTATGGTGCGCCCTGACCTCAACGCCACCGCCGAAGCCCGTGTAAAAGGTCTTGTGGGACTGCGTGATTGTGTGCAGGAACTGATCGACCTTCAGATGGATGCAGCGGTTCCAGACAGCACCATTACCCAAAAGCAGGCGGAACTGAACAGCCTCTATGACAGCTTTTCTGCCAAATACGGTCTCATCAATGACCGTGCAAACCGTCTGGCCTATGCAGACGATTCTTCCTATTACCTGCTCTGTGCGCTGGAAGTCATCGACGAGGACGGAAAGCTGGAGCGCAAGGCGGATATGTTCACCAAGCGGACCATCAAGCCCCATCAGGCGGTGGCTGTGGTGGATACGGCAAGTGAAGCACTGGCGGTGTCCATCTCGGAAAAAGCCTGCGTGGATATGGACTATATGAGCCAGCTTACCGGAAAAACAAAAGAAGCACTGGCCGGAGAACTGCAAGGCGTGATCTTCCGTGTGCCGGGACAGCTGGAACAGGACGGCACACCCCATTATGTGACTGCTGATGAATACCTTTCCGGCAATGTACGCCGCAAACTGCGTCAGGCACAGAGGGCGGCACTGCAGAACCTTTCTTTTGCAGTCAATGTGGAAGCCCTTACCGCCGCCCAGCCCAAAGACCTGGATGCGTCGGAGATCGAGGTGCGTCTGGGCGCTACCTGGATCGACAAAGAGTACATCCAGCAGTTTATGTACGAAACCTTCAACACCCCGTTTTATCTCCAGCGCAGTATCGAGGTCAACTATTCGTCCTTTACCGCTGAATGGCAGATCAAGGGGAAATCTTCTGTATCCTACAACGATGTGGCAGCTTATACCACCTACGGAACCAGCCGCGCCAACGCCTACAAGATTCTGGAGGATTCCTTAAACCTGCGGGATGTCCGTATCTATGACACCATAGAGGACGCAGACGGAAAAGAGCGCCGCGTGCTGAACGCCAAGGAGACCACCCTGGCTGCTCAAAAACAGCAGGCGATCCGGGAAGCCTTTAGGGACTGGATCTGGAGAGACCCGGAGCGCCGCCAGACTTTGGTGCGCCAGTACAACGAAGAAATGAACTCTACCCGTCCCCGCGAGTATGATGGCAGCCATATCACTTTTGGCGGCATGAACCCGGCCATTACCCTGCGGGAACACCAGAAAAGCGCCATCGCCCATGTGCTGTATGGAGGAAATACCCTGTTGGCACATGAAGTAGGCGCAGGCAAAACTTTTGAGATGGTAGCTGCTTCGATGGAAGCCAAACGCCTGGGCTTGTGCCAGAAATCTCTCTTTGTGGTTCCAAATCACCTGACCGAGCAGTGGGCGTCGGAGTTTCTGCGTCTCTATCCTTCCGCCAATATCTTAGTCACCACCAAAAAGGACTTTGAGACCCATAACCGAAAGAAGTTCTGCGCTCGTATTGCGACGGGTGATTATGATGCCATCATCATGGGACACAGCCAGTTTGAGCGTATCCCCATCAGCCGGGAGCGTCAGGAACGGCTTCTCTATGAACAGATCGACGAGATCACTGAGGGGATTGCAGAGGTACAGGCCAGTGGCGGCGAGCGTTTTACCGTCAAGCAGCTGGAGCGTACCAGAAAGTCTCTGGAAGCCAGACTGGAAAAGCTGCAAGCCGAGGGGCGAAAAGACGATGTGGTAACCTTCGAGCAGCTGGGTGTGGACCGTTTGTTTGTGGACGAGGCCCACAACTATAAAAACCTGTTTCTATACACAAAAATGCGGAATGTGGCTGGTCTTTCCACATCGGACGCGCAGAAATCCTCCGATATGTTTGCCAAGTGCCGCTATATGGATGAGATCACCGGAAACCGTGGCGTGATTTTTGCCACCGGCACACCGGTCAGCAACTCCATGACCGAGCTTTACACCATGCAGCGTTACCTTCAGTATGAACGCCTGCAAGAACTGAACATGACCCACTTCGACTGCTGGGCTTCCCGATTTGGAGAGACCGTCACAGCATTGGAGCTGGCACCGGAAGGCACCGGCTACCGGGCAAGAACGAGATTCAGCAAGTTCTTTAATCTGCCGGAGCTGATGAACCTGTTCAAAGAAGTGGCGGACATCAAGACCGCCGACCAACTGAACCTGCCCACCCCGGAGGTGGAATACCACAACATCGTGGCGCAGCCTACCGAACATCAGCAGGAAATGGTCAAGGCCCTTTCGGAGCGCGCATCGCTGGTACACAGCGGAACCGTTGATCCATCCCAGGACAATATGCTCAAGATTACCTCGGATGGCCGTAAGCTGGGACTGGACCAGAGGATCGTCAACCAGATGCTGCCGGATGAACCTGGCACAAAGGTCAATCAGTGCGTGGACAACATCATGCAGATCTGGCGGGATGGCAAAGCTGACAAGCTGACTCAGCTGGTGTTCTGCGACATTTCTACACCGCAGGCAAAAGCTCCTGTAAGCAAGGCGGCGAAAACGCTGGATAATCCACTGCTTCACGCATTGGAAGGCGCTGTGCCTCTGCCGGAGCAGGAACCGGTCTTTACGGTATATGACGATATTCGTCAGAAACTCATTGCTCAGGGAATGCCTGCCGACCAGATCGCTTTTATCCATGAAGCGAACACCGAAGTGCGGAAAAAGGAGTTGTTCTCTAAAGTCCGTACCGGTCAGGTGCGTGTCCTTTTGGGCAGCACCGCCAAGATGGGCGCAGGCACCAATGTGCAGGACCGTCTGGTGGCACTTCATGACCTGGACTGTCCGTGGAGACCGGGAGACCTTGCCCAGCGCAAGGGCCGTATCGAGCGCCAGGGTAACCAGAATCCTCTTGTCCATGTGTACCGCTATGTGACCGAAGGAACCTTTGACGCATACCTCTGGCAGACGGTGGAGAATAAGCAAAAATTCATTAGTCAGATCATGACTTCTAAATCGCCGGTACGCTCCTGCGATGATGTGGATGAAACCGCCCTCAGTTTTGCAGAGATCAAGGCTTTGTGTGCCGGAGACCCACGTATCAAAGAGCGTATGGATTTGGATGTGGAGGTATCCCGCCTGAAGCTGATGAAAGCCGACCACCAGAGCAAGCAATATCGTCTGGAGGACCAGCTGCTCAAATACTTCCCGGAGGAGATTGAAAAGCACAAAGGCTTTATCAAGGGCTTTGAATCCGATCTGGAGGTTTTGGCAGCGCACCCGCACCCGGAGGACGATTTTGCTGGTATGGAAATCCGTGGCGATCTGCTGACCGATAAGGAGAACGCCGGCGCAGCCCTTTTGGATGCCTGCAAGGAGGTCAAAACCTCCGATCCAGTGCAGATCGGCAGCTACCGGGGCTATGCCATATCCGTGGAATTTTCCGCTTGGAAACAGGAGTATACGCTCCTGCTGAAAGGACAGATGACCCACCGGGCAACCCTTGGTACAGACCCTCGCGGAAATCTTACTCGTATCGACAATGCCCTCGCTCAGATGCCCCAGCGTCTGGAGGCGGCAAAGGCCCAGCTGGATAACCTCTATCAGCAGCAGGCTGCCGCAAAGGAGGAAGTCGGAAAGCCATTCCTTTATGAAGAAGAACTGCGAAGCAAAAATGCCCGTCTGGTGGAGCTGGATACTTTGCTCAACATCGACGGAAAGGGACAGGCATATGCCGAGGCTGTTGTTACCAAAAGCACACGGACTTCGGTGCTGGACAGCCTGAAGCGCCCGGTGACGCTCCGCAGTACAGACAAGAAACCAAAACAGCATGAGGAGGTGCGATAACATGAATACCAACGATCTGAATACAGCCCTTTATGAAAAGATGGCTGCCGAACAGGACAAGTTCCGGGACTGGCTGAAAAGCCAGCCCCCGGAAGAAGTCTTAAACCATGCCTATGAGTACACCATCCGCGAGGACATTGTGATGGCGATGGAGGAACTGGTGCTGACCGATGCTCAGGCACAGGCCCTTCTGGAATCTCCTTCGCCGCTAGAAGATGTGTACCGCTATTTTGACAAGCTGGAGACCGGCTATATGGATGTGATCAGGGACAGCATTGAAAGTCGGGCCAATGAGGTATGCAGGGAGCCGGAGGAACTCAATCCGTTGTTGGTTTATCTTCATTCTGCCGCATACGCGTCCAAGCATGGAGAAACAGACGCATACTGGCTTTCTGACCAGGCAAATTTTTCTTGCAAAGTTGCCATTGAGCAGGCAATCAGTGCCCATTATAGGGATAGCAGGCTGGATACTGCTTCCGCGGTGCAAGAGATTTTGGAGGAATTTGGAGTAGAGCGGATGAACTTTATTCTCGCCAATACGATTCAGCATAAGGATGCAGATGGGCGGATTTCTCGTGACAACAAAGCATGGGCAAAGACCATTCCAATGCCGGAGGATAGTGCTACTTCCCAGCAATGTGCCGATCTGGTAGTGGATCGGGTCAATCCGGGACTGGTGGATCTGTTTACAAGACAGGCTCGAAAAACTATCCAGGAGAAAGAAAAAGGCTCCGTCCTGCAAAAGCTCAGGCAGGAGTTGTCTGCCCATAAGCCGGCCGCCCCGAAGAAACGGGAGCCGGAGCGATAACTATGGCAAAGCGTAAGCGGGATATGCAATTAAACTTTAGAGTTTCAGCGGAGGAGCTTGCTGTGATTGAGCAAAAAATGTCTCAGTTTGGAACCTCCAACCGTGAAGCCTATCTAAGAAAAATGGCGCTGGATGGGTATGTAGTCAAGCTGGAGCTGCCGGAGCTGAAGGAGCTTGTTTCCCTGATGCGCCGAAGCAGCAACAACTTAAACCAGCTGACCCGTAAAGTGCATGAGACTGGGCGGGTTTATGATGCTGACTTGGAGGATATATCCCAGCGGCAGGAACAGTTATGGGAGGGCGTAAAGGAAATCCTTACCCAGCTTTCCAAACTTTTATAACGGGGATAGATACTCCATTTGCGGAGGGAGGAACGGCATTACTTCGCTGCTCCTCTCTCCGCTTTTTCTTTTTATCGGTATCCTTGTCTTTTGCCTGCCCATGCCGGATAATATGATTAGAAAAGATACCAAGAACGCTGCAAGGAGGAAATGACATGAAGATTTTGAAAGGGCTTTTGATGATTATAACTGCACCGGTCATTTTGGTGCTGACGCTTTTTGTCTGGCTCTGCACGGGGCTGATCTACATATCCGGTCTGGTGCTTGGTCTACTAAGCACGGTAATTGCTCTGCTTGGCGTGGCTGTGCTGATTACCTATTCCCCGCAGAATGGTGTGATTTTGCTGGTTATGGCATTTTTGATTAGCCCTATGGGGCTGCCGTTGGCTGCAATCTGGCTGATGGGTAAGGTGCAGAGTTTGAAATTTGCCATTCAGGATTGGGTTTATGGATAAAAAATACGCAAAACCATAAAAATGCCAGACACCGTCTGTTAAATTTGGGAAAAGGAATTTTATATCCACGACTTTACTTTTGAACTAATATTGAATATAATATTAGTACGAAAGGAAGTGACATGATGGGACAATTTGAACAGCTGGATCAGATGCTAACAGCACAAGAAGGAATGCTGCGAACATCACAGGTCGTATCCTCTGGAATTTCAAAGCCGGTATTTTATGATTATGTGCGTTCACGAGATTTGGATAGAGTCGCACATGGGATTTATCTGTCCAAAGATTCCTGGGTGGATGCCATGTATCTGCTTCATTTGCGATTTGAACAAGCAGTATTTTCACATGAAACAGCTTTATTTTTTCACGATCTGACAGACCGTGAACCAATAGAATATACAGTTACGGTCAAAACTGGATGCAATCCAAGCAAAATGAAAGCAGAAGGCATTCAAGTTTTTACGATTAAAGCAGACTTACATGATGTAGGACTTACAACAGCGAAAACTCCGTTCGGGCATACTGTGCCGGTTTATGATATGGAGCGAACGATCTGTGATTTGCTCAGAAGCCGTAGCAGAATTGAAATTCAGACCTTTCAGGGAGCACTGAAAGCGTATGCCCGTAGAAAAGATAAGAACCTGCGAGCTTTAATGCAATATGCCGGGATGTTCAAGGTGGAAAAAATTTTACGACAGTATTTGGAGGTACTTTTATGATAAAAACAGCAAGGCAGCTTAAAGATTTAATACGAAACCTTTCCAGAGAAAAATCCGCAGATGCTCAGATTTTAATGAGGAACTACATGATGGAGCGTTTTTTGGAGCGTATTTCTCTTTCTGAGTATCGTGATAAGTTTATCTTAAAGGGTGGTATGTTGGTAGCGGCTATGGTTGGATTGGATGCCCGCTCTACGATGGATTTGGATGCAACCATAAAAGGAGCTAATGTTAATGTGGAGGATATTGAGAATCTAATTTCATCAATCGTAACTGTTCCGATTGATGATGGTGTTAAATTTCAGCTGAAAAGTATTTCGGAGATTATGGATGAAGCAGAGTATCCGGGGATTCGTGTCAGCATGAGTACAACATTCGATGGTGTAGTGACCCCTTTGAAAATTGATATTTCTACGGGAGATGCAATCACTCCAAGAGAGGTTCGGTATTCATTCAAACTTATGCTGGAAGATCGCTCCATTGATATTTGGGCTTATAATTTAGAAACTGTGCTGGCAGAAAAACTGGAAACCATTATTACCAGAACCACAACCAATACCCGCATGAGAGATTTCTACGATATTTACATTTTAGAACAGCTGCATGGAACCACGCTGAACCCGAAAATTTTACATGATGCGCTTCTGGCAACTGCTCATAAACGGGGATCGGAGAAGTATCTTAACCAGGCTGAAGAAGTTTTTGACGAAGTGGAAAATGATTCGGTTATGCAAAAACTTTGGGAGGCATACCGTAAAAAGTTTTCTTATGCTTCTGATTTGGAATGGGATGTGATTATGAAAGCAATTCGCAGGTTATATGTTCTTTGCGAGAAGGGCATCAGCTTATGAAAAAGCATGGACACTATTGTAAAGTTTGTGGTGAATACAAAGCCAACGAAAAATTTTCAGGCAAAGGTCATGCATCCCACATTTGTAAATCCTGTGCTTCGCTACCAGCAGAAAAGCAGGCTGAACTGAGGACACTGAATCGTCTTTTGAATCTTCCATGGAGGCTATCGAAAGAGCAGTTGTCCTGGCTGAAAAATCGACTAAAGGATAGGCGGCCTGATGTCCGTGCATTGGCGCAAGAGCAATATGAAATGAGATTTCCACCAAGACACTTAGAAGATGATGAGTTCAATTTTTTCGATGAAGAAAGTTTTATAGAATAGTGAAAGCGGTCTGCTATGGCAGGCCGTTTTCTTTTCGGGAAGGAGGTCTGACCTATGGCAACCACAAGAATCATGCCGCTTCATGTCGGCAAGGGCCGCACAGAAAGTCGGGCGATCAGTGACATCATCGACTATGTGGCCAATCCAAAGAAAACAGATAACGGCAGGCTCATTACCGGCTATGCGTGTGACAGCCGGACTGCGGAAGCGGAGTTCCTTCTGGCAAAGCGGCAGTACATTGCCGCTACCGGACGAGTGCGTGGTACAGATGATGTGATTGCCTATCATGTGCGCCAGTCCTTCCGCCCTGGTGAGATTACCCCGGAAGAAGCCAACCGTCTGGGCGTGGAATTTGCCAAGCGGTTTACCAAGGGCAATCACGCCTTTGTGGTCTGCACTCACATAGACAAATCGCACATTCATAATCACATCATCTGGTCGGCGGTCAATGCGGATTGTGACCGGAAGTTCCGCAACTTTTGGGGCAGCACCAGAGCCGTCCGGCGCTTGAGCGATACCATCTGTATCGAGAACGGATTGTCCATTGTGGAGAATCCCAAGCCCCACGGAAAAAGCTACAACAAGTGGCTGGGCGAGCAGGCCAAGCCCTCCCATCGGGAGCAGCTGCGGGTGATGATTGACCGTGCGCTGGAGCAAAAGCCCGCTGACTTTGACGCATTGTTGAAACTGCTTACAGAAATGGGCTGCGAAGTATCTCGGCGCGGGAAAGCAATCCGGCTCAAAGCTCCCGGCTGGAAGAATGTAGCCCGCATGGATGACAAGCTGGGGGCCGGGTACAGTGAAGTGGAAATCCGTGCGGTGCTGGCTGGAGAAAAACAGCATACGCCCCGTAAAAAATCCGTCGTGCAGCCGGAGCCTCCCAAGGTCAATCTACTGGTGGACATTCAGGCAAAATTGCAGGCTGGAAAAGGTGCTGGGTATGTGCGCTGGGCCAAGGTTTTTAACCTGAAACAGATGGCGCAGACTGTAAATTTTCTCACCGAACATCGGCTGCTGGATTATGCGGAACTGGCAGAAAAAGCGGCGGCGGCCACCGCCCACCACAACGAACTGTCGGTGCAGATCAAGGCGGCGGAGAAACGCATGGCGGAGATCGCCGTCCTGCGTACCCATATCATCAACTATGCCAAGACCCGTGAGACCTATGTGGCATACCGCAAGGCCGGTTATTCCCGAAAATTCCGGGAGGAACATGAGGAAGAAATCCTGCTCCATCAGGCAGCCAAAAATGCCTTTGACGAGATGGGTGTGAAGAAGCTGCCCAAGGTCAAAGACCTGCAAGCCGAGTATGCAAAGCTGCTGGAGGAAAAGAAGAAAACCTACGCTGAGTACCGGCGTTCCCGTGAAGAAATGCGGGAGCTTTTGACCGCCAAAGCCAATGTGGACCGGCTCCTGAACATGGAGACAGAACACGACACCGAAAAGGAAAAAGACCACGGCCAGCGGTGAGCCGGTCATGGTCCAAAGCGTTCGCAGAACGCGCAGCCACAGAATGAAATTCTGTGTTCAAAGGGGCTT
>OOAN01001307.1_pt1 | contig 13987 bp, 9 predicted proteins | sample 1671301 | NCBI WGS metagenome assembly OOAN01 (sample SAMN06348142, study PRJEB24527) | human gut metagenome | biome: human gut; feature: ankylosing spondylitis patient; material: feces | host: Homo sapiens | place: China | collected 2015-10
GAGGAACAGCTGGGCGAACTGCTCCTTATACTTCTTTTCAAGCGTCGGGAACTCATCGCTAAGCAACCGCACAAGACCGTCCTGGTCGATGGACGGCATCTGGATGACGACAAAGCGCGACGTGAGCGCTTCGTTCAGCTCGCGTGTGCCGGCATAGCCGTAGTTCATCGTGCCGATGAAGCGCGCGGCGGGATCGACCTCCACGCGCTCGTAGCCGGGAACGTCGATGGCGCGGCGGAAGTCGAGCGTCGCGTGCAGTACAGCAAGCGCCTCATTTTTTGCCATGTTGATCTCGTCGAGCACGCCGAAGCCGCCATGCTTTGCGCAAAGGTACACGGGGCCGGGGCGGAAGCGGACCTCGCCGCCCTCGAACGTGTCCATGCCGATGAGGCTCGCGGCGTCCATGTTCACGTGGAACGACACGTCCCATGCGGGACGGGCGAAGACCTGGGCGAGGTTTTCTGCCAGTACGTTTTTGCCCGTGGCCTTGGGGCCGGCCAGGAGCAGATGCTCCCCGCACAGCAGGGCGGCGGCCGCCCCCTCCCAGACCTCCTTGCCATAGTAGAGGAAGCGGGGACGGGGCACCCGCCCGGCGGCTTCCGGCGGGGCGGGGTGGGCGTCCCGGAAGGCCCGGACTTCCTCCAGCAGGCCGGAGTCCACCCCCTCCTGCTTCAATTCCTTCCAAATATCCATCCAAAACCCTCCTTGGGGCAAAAATTCCAGATCCCCGCCCTGTGGGGCGGGCTTTTATTGTACGCCGGACGCGGTGGACGCGCAAGGGGCGCCGCCCTATTTTCCCACGCAGAAGCGCTGGAAGATCCGGTCGGTGACGTCGTCCCGCACTGACTGGCCGGTGAGCTCACCCAGGGCGGACAGGGCCTCCTGCAGATCCTCCCGGCTGTACTTGCGGGCGGTCTCCCGGCCCCAGGAGGTAAAGATCTCGTCGGCGTCGTGTCCGTGGTGGTGGTGATGGTGGAGGTCGCAGCAGGCGGTGCAGGCGGCCTCGTCGTGGTCATGGTCATGCTCGTGCTCATGGCCATGATGGTGATGTTCATGCTCATGCTCCTCGTGCTCATGGTCATGGTGGTGGCAGGAGCAGTTGGGATCGTCGCACTCCTCGCCGTCATGATGATGGTGATGGTGCTCGTGCTCATCGGCCTCATGTTCGGCCCGCATTTTCTCCAGCAGTTCATCGGCCAGAGAGACCTTTTCGATGGCGGAGAGGATGGCCTTGCCGTCCAGTTCATCCCAAGGGGTAGTAATGATGGCGGCATCGGCGTTTTTCTCCCGGAGCATGGACACGGCGGTCTCCAGCTTCTCCTGCGTCATCTTCTGAGTCCGGGAGAGGATGATGGTACCGGCGGCCTCGATCTGGTTGTTGTAGAACTCACCGAAGTTCTTCATATAGACCTTCACCTTGGTGGCGTCTGCCACGGCGACAAAGCTGTTGAGCTTCATCTCGGGAACGTCCTTTACGGTGTTCTCCACCGCCACGATCACGTCGCTGAGCTTGCCCACGCCGGAGGGCTCAATGAGGATGCGGTCGGGGTGGAACTGAGCCTCCACGTCCTTCAAAGCCTTGTTGAAGTCGCCCACCAGAGAGCAGCAGATGCAGCCGGCGTTCAGCTCATTGATCTGGATGCCGGACTCCTTCAAAAAGCCGCCGTCGATGCCGATCTCGCCGAACTCGTTCTCGATGAGCACGACCTTCTGGCCTGCAAAGGACTCTTTGATGAGCTTCTTGATAAGGGTGGTCTTACCGGCGCCAAGGAAGCCGGAGAAAATATCGATCTTGGTCATATTCGAAATGCCTCTTTCTTTTATGCAGACGCCGCAAAGGCGCTGCCCAGCAGGCCCGTCGGGCCTTACAAGCAGTCCGGGCCGCTGAGTGCTGACCCGTAAAATTCCTACACTCCTATTATAACAAGGCTGTCAATGGCAAACCGGCCTTTTTGATGAGAAATTTGTAACATTTTTTGCAATTTGCTTGCGTTTTCGGGCGGCAGGGGCAAAACAAAAGCTCCCCGCAAGCAGGCAGGGAGCAAAAAATGCGGTGTCAATCGGCAGTCTGCCCCATCTCTTCAATAATCCATTCGGCGATTTTCTCAGTCTTTTCGTCCGTCTCGCCGGTGAACCAGAAAATGCCGTCTTCCGTCTCCACCCGGAGGAACTTCCCGGCGGTGGGGTCGAGGCAGAGATGCACGGTGCCGTCGTGTACCATGACAAAAGAACCCTGCCAGTAGTGCTCCAAATCGAGGCCGTGTATCCGGCCGGCCTCCGGCAGGGAGGAATAAACCTGAACCTCGGTGATGTCGTCTATGGGAATCGTGTACTTCTGAGTCTTTCCATGGTAGGATTGCAGCTCTACCGTGGGCGACACTTGCAGTTCCAGCCTTGCGGGGGTGTGGTCGAGAACGCCCAGCACCGGCCCAACCAGCAGAATGCTGACGATTGCAATGACATTGACCGCCATAGCGATTTTACTCCGGAGGGTGGCGAGATTGACAGCGCTTCCTTTGCCGATACGTTTGGGAACGGAGATGCGCTTGTCGTCGGGGTCATAATAGAGCAGACCGTATTTCCATGCGGCGTCCTCGGGCGCGGCAGGCCAGCCGTGGGCATCCCGCAGTTTTTGCAGAGCGCGGTTCCCCCACAGACAGGGCAGATACGGCAGGGCCAGACTTCCGAAAAAGAAATAGACCCAGACCGTGACATAAAACAGCGAATTGGGCGCGAAAAACAGCCCGACGCTCACAGCGGCACAGAGCAGGCAGATGGTGCGCAGCCGACGCAGATACCGCTGTACGATGTCCTGCACTTCGGGCAGCTCGGCGGCATTCTGCGGCAGCGTGACGCCCAGTAGGGCGCCGTTCCGCTCGATGCGTTTCAGGCTCAGATAGTCGATGCCAACACAGACGATAAGGCAGACGAGCATGATGATGGAAAATACCATGAAAACGCCTCCATTCTATAAAGAGCTTCCGACCCTAGCATACACGGAAAAACGCGAAAAGTCAAAACATCGCCCATGAATTGCATTCTGCGCCCCGGAATGATACAATAAGGTACAGCAAACCATCGCCGCCGGACGTTTTTCCGGCAGAATAAAGAAAGAAGGCTTTTTGACATGAGCATGAATACTGTTCCCGAGCGTCTGGCCGCCCTGCGCGCGGCCATGAAGGCAAACGGCGTGGACGTCTACCTCATCCCGGTGGGAGACCCGCACGCCAGCGAGTATATGCCCGACCACTACACTGCCCTGACCTACTTCTCCGGCTTCCACGGCGAGAACTCCAACTTCGTCGTCACCATGACCGAGAGCGCTGTCTGGGCCGATGGCCGTTACTTCGTGCAGGCCGAGAAGGAGATCGCAGGCACGGAGATCCAGCTGATGCGGATGGGCGAGCCGGGCGTGCCGACCGCCGAGCAGTACTGCGGCAAAGTCCTGCCCGAGGGCGGCAAGCTGGGCCTCTGCGGCCTGACTGCTTCCTGCGGTCTGGTGCGCAGCCTGCAGAAAGAACTGGACGCCAAGAAAGGCACCATCAAGCTGCTGAACCTTGAGGACGAGCTGTGGACGGAGGGCCGTCCCGCCCTGCCCGCTACCCCGGCATGGCTCCTGCCGAAGGAATATGCAGGCTTCTCCCCTGCCGAGAAGCTGGGCCAGCTGCGTGCGAAGCTCTCTGAGCTGGGCTGCACCGCACAGCTGGTGGGCAAGCTGGACAATCTGGCATGGCTGCTCAATCTGCGTGCGATGGACATTCAATGCACCCCCTACGCCATGGCTTACTGCTATGTGACCCCCGATAAAGCGACGCTCTTCATCAACACCGCCCGCGTCAGCGCTGAGGCTGCTGCGGAGCTGAAGGCAAACGGCGTGGAGCTGGCCGAGTACGACGATGTGCTTACCGTCCTCGCCGCCCAGACCGAAGAGCAGACCGTTCTGGCCGACCCCGCTTCCGTCAACTACGCCGTTTACCAGACCCTGCAGGCCAACCCGGCTCTGACCGTCAAGGACGAGGCCGACCCCCTGCTGCCCATGAAGGGCGTCAAGAACGAAGTCGAGCTGGCTCACACCCGCGAGGCTCACATCCGGGACGGCGTGGCTATGGTGCGCTTCCAGATCGAGCTGGAGAACCGTCTGGCTGCCGGCGAAGAGCTGACTGAGCTGACCATCGACGAGATCCTCCACAAGTACCGCAGCGCACAGGACAAGTTCCTGACCGAGAGCTTCGGCACCATTGCAGCTTACGGCCCCAACGCCGCCATGATGCACTACCACGCCACCGAGGAAGACCACGCAAAGCTCGAGAAGAAGGGCTTCTTGCTGGTGGACAGCGGCGCGACCTATATGGACGGCACCACCGACATCACCCGCACCTACCCGCTGGGTGAGCTGACCGAGGACGAGCGCAAGTTCTACACCTGGACCCTGCAGTGCCACATCGACATCGCCAAGGCTGTCTGGCTGGACTACTGCGACTGCCATATGATCGACACCATCGCCCGTGAACCGCTGTGGCGGCACCTGATCAACTACCGCTGCGGCACCGGCCACAGCGTCAGCTTTGTGGGCAACGTCCACGAAGGCCCCCACGCCCTGAACGGCCGCAACACCACCCTGATGCGCCCGGGCATGATCGTGACCGACGAGCCCGGCGTGTACGAGACCGATCTGGTGGGCATTCGCATCGAGAACGAGCTGGTGTGTGTGCACAAGGCCGACAACCAGTACGGCACCTTCCTGGGCTTTGAGCCGATCATGTTCGTGCCCATCGCCACTTCTCCCATCGTGCCCGGTGTGCTGACCAAGGACGAGCTGGACTGGCTGAACAACTACCACCGTCAGGTGTTCGAGAAGCTGGCACCCCGCCTGAACGACGAGGAGCGCGAGTGGCTGGCCAAGAAGTGCGCCGCCATCGGCTGCTGAGCACCCGGCCGCTGAACATCGCATAAAAAAGCGGGAAGCCGTGCCGGAGCGTGCAAGCTCCTGCGGCTTCCCGTTTGTTGTTTTTGCTTATTCTTTGGGGTCGCTGTCGTGCCGGGCCTTCCACTCGGCACTGCGTTCCTGCGCCGTTTCCCGCAGCTCCTCCCGCATGCCGTTCCAGCGCTCGCGGGCTTCGGCGGTGCGGGTCTGCACGTCCTCGCGGGCATCCTTCCAGTAGGCCTTGGCCTCGTCGATGACCTCCTTGAAGGGGCCGGAAGGGTAAGTGCTCTCCGCGATATCCACCAGGAATTTGTACAGCTGCGGGCGCACCTGCTCGTACATGCCCAGACGGGTGTACAGGTCCTTGTAATAGCGGAACACCTGGATCTTGTTCTGCACGAGGGTGGCGGGGTTGATCTGGGTGTGGCAGATGCTCTGGGGATTCTGCACATAGTAGTAGCCCGGCTGTGCAATGGAAGCAAACACCGCGGCGTACTGGATGTACTGCATGTTGAACACCAGATCTTCGGCCCAGCGCATCTCGCTGGTGAACCGGATGTCGTGCGCAAGCAGCATCTCGCGGCGGTAGAGCTTGTTCCACAGCACGCTGTAGAAATAGGAGGCGGGCTTGTCCATCAGGCGGCGGGCAAAGGTGTCCTTGTCGTACACGCCCTCGGGCAGAAAACCGTACACCCGCACCTCCGGCGGGCGGGCAACATGCATCACGCCAAGGTCGTCCTGCAGCTTTTCCAGCACCTGTTCGGGCTTGGTGGCCCCGGCGGGGATCACCATCTTGTAAGGTGCGATGACCAGGTCGGCGTGGTTCTGTTCGGCAGCGGTGACCAGATGCTCGGTGAAGTCCGGGTCGATGTAGTCGTCGCTGTCCACGAACTGCACATACTTGCCGCTGGCCAGCTTCAGGCCCAGGTTGCGGGTGTCGGACACGCCGGAGTTGGCCTTGTCCACCAGCACGATGCGCTCGTCCTTTGCGCGGAACGCTTCGCACACAGGCAGGCTCTGATCCTTGGAGCCATCGTTCAGCACGATGACCTCGATGTTCTGCCAGCTCTGGGCGCAGATGCTCTCCAGACAGCGGGCGATGTGGTTCTGGGCGTTGTACACGGGCAGAATGATGCTGACAAGGGGCTTTGACATGGCGGCGTCTCCTTTGTTGTTTTTTGATTACTATACCCCCGCACCGCGCAAAATGCAAGGGCGGGTTTGAAGAGGAGGGATCCTGTGATCTTTCACATTGCGGTGTGCAGCCCGGACGCGGGCCTGCGCAGCGGGCTGGAACGCCAGTGCATGGAATTTTTTGCCCGGCGGGCGGACGCCTGCATCGTGGAACACCTGCCGGACACCGACGCCCTGCTGCGGAAGGACGGGGAGGGCGTGCGGTACGACCTGTACCTGCTGGAGCTTTCCGGCTCGGCTACGCCGGTGGGGCTGGCGGCTGCCGGGGAGCTGCGCCGCCGGGGCCGCCGGGCCCCGCTGGCCTTTGTGGCCCGCACCACGGCCCACGCTTACAGCGCCTACAAGGTGGATGCGCTGCAATATCTGCTGCTGCCGGTGCGCCAGCGGGAGCTTTCGGCCCTGCTGGCCCGCGCCACCGAGCCGGAATACGGCCCGTCCGTCACGGTGAACACCGCCGAGGGCCTGCGGGCGCTGCCCTATGCGGGCATCGAATATCTGGAGTGCACCCACCACATCGTGCACTTCCACCTCACCAGCGGGGAGGACGTGCCCACCCTGTCGCTGCGGGTGCCGTTTTCTGCGGTGGCACAGCCTCTGCTGGCGGATGGGCGCTTTTTGCAGCCCCATCGCTCCTATGTGGTCAATCTGGCCGAGGCGGACCTGCTTTCTGCCGGGGAGCTGCGCATGCGCAGCGGGGCCCGCATCTCCATCCCCCGCGGGCGGGAGGGTGCCGTGCGGGACGCCTTCCAGCAATGGGTGCAGCAGCAGAAATACAGCCTGAAATAACAGCACGCCGGTGCTCCCACAGCGGGAACACCGGCGTGTTTTTTGCGGAAAAATTTCTCAGATCTTTGTCCAGTCCAGTGCGGTCCAGTCCGGCAGAAACTGGTCGCACACCTGCGCCATGGCAGGGGCATCGTCGGCACTGGCGGCGTCCTGCACGCCCAGCACGGTGAACCCGGCCTTGTGGGCCGTGTCGGCGGCGTAAATGGCGTCCTCGCACACGGCGCAGGCGGCGGGGTCGGCCCCGCCCAGCCGGTGCATGCACTCGAAGAACACCTCCGGGCGGCTCTTGTGCAGCACGCCCTGCGCCTCCACGATGAAGGAAAAATAGTCCGCGATGCCCAGCCGGGTGAGCACGGTGCGGCACTGGTCGGACCAGGTGTTGGAGCACAGGCACAGCCGGGCCCCCTCGGCCTGCAGCTTTGCCAGCAGGGTGCGCACACCGGGCTTCAGGTCCACCGTTTCGTACAGCTGGGCGATCACGTCCCGCATCACGTCGTAATATTCCGCCTCGGTCAGGGGCAGGCCGTATTCTCGGATGAGGTAGCGGGCACCGTCGGCCATGCCCATGGTCAGCAGCACGTCGTTCAGGTCTGCTTTGGGCGTGCGGCCATAGCGCTGCAGCAGCGCCAGCGGGGCACCCCGCCACACCACGGTCATGCTGTCGGTGAGGGTGCCGTCCATATCAAAGATCCATTGCTTGCAGCGCATGGGGCAAAGTTCCTCCTTCAAGATGATTCCTGCCCAGTATACCACGGATCTTAGCCGTATAAAAGCCGTGAGGAACCAAAAAACGGGGAGAAATTTTCCGGAAAATATGGTATAATTTCAGCAAAGACAGACAGGGAGGCAGGTAGTATGGAAAACCAAACCACTCCGTGCAAAGCGCTGGTGCTGGCCGGCGGCGGAGCACGCGGCAGCTATCAGGTGGGCGTGTGGAAGGCTCTGATGGAGCTGGACTGGCACCCGCAGATCATCACCGGCACCAGTGTGGGCAGCCTGAACGGTGCCATGTTCGTGCTGGACCTGTACGAGGTGGCGCGGGATATGTGGCTGACCATCCGCAGCAAAGATGTGATGGAGCTGCCCGAAGAAAACGCCGACCTGTCGGCCCTGCACAGTTTTCTGCGCAGCGTGGTGAAGGCCGGCGGTATGGACGTCTCGCCGCTGGAAGAGATCGTGGAACGGGTGCTGGACGAGGACGCGCTGCGCCGCGCCAACATCCGCTTTGGCCTTGTCACGGTGGAGCAGCGGGGCCTGAAGCCCCGGGAGCTGACGCTGGACGAGATCCCGCAGGGCCGCGTGAAGGATTACCTCATGGCCTCGGCGGCCTGCTTCCCTGCCCTGCGGGCGCGGGAGATCGACGGGGTCAAGTTCCTGGACGGCGGCTACAGCGACAACATGCCCACCGGCCTTGCGAAAAAGATGGGGGCTGACGAGCTGGTGTGCGTGGACCTGGAGGGGGTGGGCATCACCCGCCCCAACCTCACCGGTCTGCCCACCACCATGGTGCGCAGTTACTGGGAGCTGGGCGACATCCTGCACTTTGACCCCGATACCGCCCGCCGCAATGTGGAGCTGGGTTATTACGACACCCTGCGGGCCTTTGGCCGGGTGCGGGGCTGCGCCTATGCCGTGGACAACGGCCCGGACAGCAGCGCCGATGCTGCCGCATTCCGGGCACGGTTCGACGCGGTGCAGAAGGCCGTGCGGGAGAAATACCCCGTGACCCTTACCGCAGACGCGGCCCTGCTGCTGGCCCGGATGAAGGACGCCGAGCTTGCCCCGCTGGAAGCCGTGGCCGAGGACGTGGGGGTGGACCCCACGGTGTACTACACCACCCGGACGCTGGGGCAGGCGTTTCTGGACAAATGCGACCGTGCGCGCATGGCCGGGTTCGCCCCGCTGTTTGCAGGCAGCGCGGACGCGGGCCGGGCGGCGCTGGCAGCCCTGCTGCCTAATACATTCTTGCAGGCGCTGGTCTGGCAGGCCCTGACCGCGCCGGAACTGCCGGAGGTGACCGAACATGAAGATCTGTAAAGGTGTTTCTGCGTCCCCGGGCCTTGTGCTGGGGCAGGTGAGCCGGTTGGAACGCCATGTGGAAACGTTCAGCACCGGGCCCTTTGACCCGGAACGGGAGCTGCGCCAGCTGGAAGATGCGGTGCGCACCGCCCAGAGCGAGCTGGACTCCATGGCAGAGCGGGCCGCTTCCACCGAGCAGGCCATCCTGCAGTTCCAGAGCATGATGCTGGACGACGAAGGCATGATGAACGAGGTGCGGTTCTGCATCAAGGCAGGCATCAGCGCCGCTGCCGCCATGGACAAGGTGGGCCAGCGTTACGCCGACCAGCTGGCCAACATGAAGGACAACCCCTACATGCAGCTGCGCAGCGTGGACATTCTGGACGCCACCAGCCGGGTGATCAACATTCTGGGCAACCGGCCCCGCATGTGGCTGGCACTGGACCACCCGGTGATCCTGGCCGCCGACCGCCTGATGCCCACCGACCTGTTCAGTGTGCCCTCCGGCATGATCCTGGGCGTCGTCACCACCGAGGGCAGCGGCCAGAGCCATGCCGCCATCATTGCCCGGGCCATGAACATCCCCGGCATCGTGCAGGTGGGAGCGGATTTTCTGGAGGATTGCGACGGCCGCACGGTCATTCTGGATGCCACCAAGGGCGAATGCATCCTGGACCCGGACGCGGTGGCCCGCCAGCAGGCCGAGGCCCGCATCTGTGAGCTGCAGCGTGAAAACGAAGAAATGCGGGTGCTGGGCCGCCAGCCCGGCTACACCCGGGACGGCGCAGCCTTTGAGCTGCTGGCCAACTGCTTTGGCCCGGAGGATATCGACACCGCCATGCAGTCCGGTGCCCGGGGCGTGGGCCTGCTGCGCAGCAGCTACATGATGCTGCCCGGCCGCATTCTGGACGAGCAGGAACAGTTCTATTTCTATTCCTCCTGTCTGGCCGCAGCACAGGGCTGCCCTGTGACCGTGCGCACCTTCGATTTTGGTGCCGACCGCACCATGGCGGACGCCTATCAGGGGGTGCAGTCCTCCAAGCTGGGGCTGCGGGGCATCCGCAACAGCCTGCGCCAGCCCCGCCAGTTTGAGACCCAGATCTGCGCATTGCTGCGGGCAGCGGCCCGCGGCCCGCTGCGGGTGATGTTCCCCATGGTGACCGATGTGGAGGACTGGGACGCCGCCATGCACATCGTGGAGCACTGCCGCCAGAGCCTGCGGGAGCGGGGCGTGCCCTTCAACGAAAAGACCCCCTTCGGCGTCATGCTCAGCGTGCCGTCGGCCTGCCTGACCGCGGAGGAATTCGTGGCCCACGGGTGCGATTTTCTGGTCATCGGCACCAACGACCTGACCCAGTACACCCACGCCGCCGACCGGGAGCTGGCCAGCGCGGAGCGGTATTACCGCCCCGCCAGCCCGGCCATGAAAAAGCTCATCACCATGGTCATGGAGACGGCAAAGGCCGGCAGCGTGCCGGTGACCATCTGCGGCCTGGCCGTGGGCAACCCGATGAACACGGTGCAGTACCTGCAGATGGGCCTGCGCAGCTTCTCGGTGAGCCCGCAGAACCTGCTGCACACCAAAAAGGCTCTGCTGGAAGCCGACGCCCACCCGGACGACACCGAGCTGGAATAAAGCGATAAAAGAAAGGGGCTGCTGCACGCTGTGCAGCAGCCCCCTTTGTTTGGGGAACCTGCCGTGCAGCTTGCGGAATGCACAGCAGGAGGAGATGGCTTTTATAAAAATGGTTTCTCAGTTCATGCGGCGGCCTTTGCGGTCCAGCACAAAGCCTGCTGCCAGCAGGAACATGCCGCTCAGGGCGCTGCCCACCACTGCCAGCCAGTTTGCACCGGTCTGGGGCAGGGCGGCGGCAGAAACGGCAGCTGTGGCAGCAGCTTCCGGCTTTGCGTCCTGCACGACGTTCTGTACGGTTGCGGTGGTGTCTGCGGCGGGCGTGTCAGCCGGTGCAGTGCCGTCCTGTGCAGGGGCATCCGGGGTCACAGGGGCCGGGGTGGTGCCGTCCGGCTGTTTGGGGGTGTCCGGCTTGTTGGGCGTGTCAGGCGTGTCCGGAGTTTCCGGGGTGCTGGGCGTGTCCGGTTCACTGGGTTCCGGGGTCAGTTTGGGCAGCGGCACACGCTTGGTCTGGCCGCACTTGTCAATGCTGCAGATGTAGTCTGCATAGCCGTCCTCTTCCAGCGTGGGCTCCTTGTACTCACCATCCGGGTTCAGCCGCCAGTCGTGCAGGTCCTCGTCCTTCAGCTTGGTGGTGTCAATGTTGGGGTTCTCCTCCATGTACTTGCGGTTGTGGACGACCTTGGTGAGGGTGCCGCCGGTGATGGTGCAGTGGTGATTCCATTCGGGATAAATTTCTGCGTATTTGTCAAGTGTATCCGGTAATTGAAGTTCTTCTTTGATTACGGATGCGTTTTTGTAGTAGTTGATAATGACAGAGTTCTTTTCACCGAGATTGGAAGAGCCGTCCTCGTTGTAGTCGGCACTGGTGGGAATTTTGTAAACGGTCTTTCCAGGTTCAGGGTCTGCTGTAGTAGGTTCTCCAATCCCATCGGGCACAGCATCATCATTTTGATATACATTGACGACAGTATCACCGGTGCTGCCGTCAATCGTAAGGTTCAGCTTGCCGTCTTTGGCACCGATTGCAGGATAATCCTTGCGAAGGTTTTTGTTATCATCATAGGAATTAATGGCATTGACCGTACCGCCGGTAATACGAATTGTCGTGTTGCCATCACCACTGCTATAGGCATTGCCGATGGCGGGCGCATTGGTAGAACCAATGGCTGTCACATTGGCATTTTCCGCAATTGTGATCGTAAGATTTCCCTGATGGCCATTTTGGCTGGAACCGATTGCCGTTGCTGCATTTTTGCCCTCGGCATGGACCGTGGCGTTGCCGGAGATCGTGATGGTCGTATCGCCGCCTCCCCACGGACGGCCATCGCCGATGGCGGAACCATATTCGCTATAGGCATTGACAACGGCGTTTCCGGTAATAGTGACATCGTTTCCTTGGAGACCGCCGCCAATGCCTGCACCGCCATCTCCGCTTGCCGTGACGTGAGCATTGCCTTCAATGCGGATGTTTTTTGCTTTACCGTAGGTGCCGCCGCCGATGCCCGCACCATCCTCACAACCGCCGCGGGCAGTGATCTCACCGCCCTTAATTGTAATATTGGAAGTATCCGCATAGGACTGATCCGTTATACCGTTGTAGCCACCGCCGATACCAGCACCATCCCCGTAGCCGCCTGCCAGCAGCTTGCCGGTGTCCCCGCCAGCGGCATTTCCGTTTTCGTCCTTGTCTTTGGGAGTGCTGTTATCGTCGTTCAAATCGTCCTTGATGGTCAAAGTGCCGTGGCCGTTCTTATCCGCTTTTTCGATGGCTGCGTGATGTGAATCGCCGCTGAGAACGGTGTTGTCGCCGTTCAGCTCAAGGTTGGTGTCGCCATTGCCCTTGATCTCGATGGGTGCCGAGCCGGTGTTATTCCAACTGCCCTTCGTCTCAATGTGCACATCCTGCAGGGTCACATTGGCGGTGTTGCCGTCTTCGGCGGTAATGGTGACGGTGTTGGAAGTGGGCTTGGTCTTGTCGGTGGTCTCGGTCTCGTCGGTGGTCTCGGTCTCGTCGGTGGTCTCATTTTTGGTGGTCAGGATGATGTCATCATCCAGACGGTTACGGATTTCCTTTCCATCGGCATCTTTCACACAGGTGTCCTTGGTCTTATTCTCCCACTGGGTGATACGCTGTTCGCCGTCCGCAGCAACGATGTCCACACTGCCCTTGTTCAAATCGTAAGTGTCCGCAAACGCTGCCGTGGCGATGGAAGAGACCATTGCCATCAACGCAGCTGTAGAAAGTACCCGCAAGGCCAGCTGTTGTTTCACGCTTTTTCGCATTACAAAACCCTCCAAACAAAAAAACTTGCAGAGACGTAAACGTTACCGGGAACGATGCCGAAAACCGGCAAAAACCGGAACTTCGGGGCAGAAAATCACATGGCTGTGCATTTTCATGCCCGGCGTCTCTTTGTGGCGCAAGTATAGTACGGTGCCGTGGAGAATGTCAAGACAAAATGCTGAATTTTCGGGGGGGGGGTAGACAATTTTGTGGAACGAGCACAAAAACAGCTGAGAATTTGAGGTAGAATGACAGGGCAATGCTGCACAAAAATCCGGGAGATCTTTATACGGGGCAAAAAATAAAAAATGGGCCCGGGAAAGCCCGCAGACTTTCCCGAACCCGTGGGTCGGAATTTTTCTTTGATGGAAGGTGCGCCGCCCGGAGCCCCGGTTATTCCAGATTGCCGGTCAGGGTCATCACGGCGGCGAGCACGGCCAGCGGGGCGGTCTCGCACCGCAGGATGCGGGGGCCAAGGCCCACCGTTCTGGCACCGGCCTTTGCGGCCATCTCGGCTTCCTCGGCGGCAAAGCCGCCCTCGGCACCAGTCACGATGGCGATTTTCAGCTTTTCACCATCGGCGGGCTTTGCTGCGGCCAGCAGGTCGCGCAGGGGCGCGCCGCCGCACTCGTAGCAGAACAGCACAAGGTCGTACTGTGCAAAGGTGCGGCACACGGCACCAAAGTTTGCCAGCGGCAGGGCCACATCCGGCAGAACACCGCGGCCGCACTGCTTGGCGGCTTCCACCGCAATGCGGTTGTAGCGCTCGTTCTTCTGCTCCTCTTTTTTGGGGGCCGCCACGCAGTACCGGCTGAAGAAGGGCACGATGTGGGCTGCGCCCAGCTCCACGCCGTGCTTGATGATCTGCTCCAGCTTGTCCTGCTTGGGGTAACCGGCCAGCAGAGTGACCTCCACGCTGGGTTCGGCGGCGCTGGGATAGCCCGGCTCCACCCGGAACTCCACACACTCATCGCCAAAGCCGGTGATGGTGGCGGTGTATTCCACGGCATTGCCGTCGCATAGAATGACAGTATCGCCCAGCCTTGCGCGCATCACACGGGCAAGATGGTGGGCATCGGCCCCGCGCAGGGTGGCGGTGCCGTCGGAGATCTCGGTGGTAAAATAACGGTGCGGCATAAAATCT
>OOAN01001309.1_pt1 | contig 13971 bp, 8 predicted proteins | sample 1671301 | NCBI WGS metagenome assembly OOAN01 (sample SAMN06348142, study PRJEB24527) | human gut metagenome | biome: human gut; feature: ankylosing spondylitis patient; material: feces | host: Homo sapiens | place: China | collected 2015-10
CGCAGTTCGCGGTGAGCGCCGAAAGCCATGCCGTTCTGAAACGCGCGCTGCTCGAAATGCGCTTCTACTGCAACCTGCGGTCGTTTCCGCTGGCCCTTTCGGGCCGTCATCCCGACGGCCGCGGAGAACTGGTCCCGTGGCATTATGCCCGGCTGGCCGTCGCGGGTACGCCCGACGGCCGCGGGGAGATCGACCCGGAGCTGGCCGCCGCCTACTTGCGTGTGGCCCAAGGAAAAGACGCTTATACGCGGTTGTTCGCCGAAAAGGGCTTCGCTCCCGAACCTTCGCCTGCGGGGAACCGCGTCTACGGCTACAATGCCTCGGTGTCGCACCGGCGCGCCGACTGGCTGGTGACCGTCGCGGGCCACAGCCGCTATCTCTGGTCGGCGGAGATTTACCAGGGAGCCAACCACTACGGCCGCTACCTGACGCACGGCAGCATGCAGCTGCTTGCAGACGGCGATCCCGTGAGCGCCTTCGGCAGCGGGTTCCGGCAGGAGGGCTGGGACTGGCGGCACATTCCCGGGACGACGGCGCTCGAAATCCCGATGGAGCGGATGAAGGCCGACATCCGGAACGTCGACACCGCGTCGGGCTACGAGGAGATGCTCCTCTCCGACGAGGCCTTCGCCGGAGGCGTCAGCCACAGGGGCCGCGACGGGGTGTTCGCGATGGAACTCCACGAGCACGACAAATACAACGGTTCGTTGCGGGCGCGCAAGTCGTGGTTTTTCTTCGACAACCGCATCGTCTGTATGGGTTCCGACATCGAAAACAAGGCCGAGGGCGGTGTGCATACGACGCTGTTCCAGAATTTTCTGGTGGACGCGGCCGATCCGCTCGTCGTGAACGGCGAGGCGGTGACGCAGTTCCCCTACCGGGCCGAACTTGCGGGCGGCGCCGTCCTGCGCGACAACCTGCGCAACGCTTACTTCGTGCCGAAAGGTAGGGTAGTCGTTTCGAAATCACTTCAGCGTTCGCTCGACGAGGAGACCGACGCTCCGACCGAAAATAATTTTGCGACGGCCTGGATCGACCACGGCAGCGGGTCCGTCAGCGGCGGCGGGTACGAATACATGCTGGCCGTGCACGCTTCGGACGAAGAGACGGCCCGCTACGCGCGGGAACTTCCCTACGAGGTGCTGCGCCGCGACGCCTCGGCCCATATCCTGCGCGACAGGCTGTCGGGCGCGGTGGGTTATGCGCTCTTCGCCCCCGGTAAGGTGGGCGAGGGGCTGCTGGAAAGCGTTTCGCTGCCTTCGCTGGTGATGATCGGCGGGGATGGCGAAGGGCTGACGGTGAGCGCTGCGGACCCCGACCTGCGGTTCTACGAGGGGCCGAGCGACGAGGTGTTCGATGCCGACGGCAGGCGCGCCGAGCGGAGCGTCTACTCCCGCAAGTGGATCGACAATCCCTCGGGAGAGTCGCAGCTGGAGGTCGTGATCCGCGGCCGCTGGCGGCCGGAGGGCGATACGCCAGAGTGCCGGATCGAACCCGCGGGCGAAAACACCGCTTTGATCTTCACGTGCCGCGAAGGTGCGACGCGCGAAGTGAACCTGATTGAAATGAAATAAGACACGATGTTGAAAATTAGAATTGCAATTCCGTTTGCGGGCCTCGCCCTGACGGCCTGCGGGCAGTCGGAGGCCGGGCGCCCCAACGTGATCTACGTATTTCCGGACCAGTATCGCAACTCCTCGCTGGGGTTCTGGAGCGATCCGGAGTTCGCCGCCGAGGTGGGGTGGAAGGGCGATCCGGTCGCAACGCCCAACCTCGACCGCTTCGCCCGCGAAGCCACGGTGCTGACCGAGGCGGTGAGCAATTTCCCCGTGAGCAGCCCCCACCGGGGCATGTTGCTTTCGGGCATGTATCCCGAGCGGAACGGCGTGGTGCTGAACTGCATGTCGGAGCGTCCCGAAAGTTCGCTGCGCGAGGACGCCGAGTGTATCGGCGACGTCTTCTCGGCGGCGGGCTACGACTGCGCCTACATCGGCAAGCTGCACGCCGACTTCCCGACGAAGAACAACCCCCAGCGTCCGGGAACCTACGTCAGCGACGCCGTTCCCGAGTGGGATGCCTACACGCCGCCCGAACGCCGCCACGGGTTCAACTACTGGTACTCCTACGGCACCTACGACGTGCACAAGCATCCCCATTACTGGGACACCGACGGCAACCGTCACGATGTCGACGAGTGGTCGCCGCGGCACGAAGTTTCGAAAGCCATCGAATATATCGAAAACAAGGGCGGCGTGCGCGATCCCGAAAAACCGTTCCTGATGATGATCGGCATGAATCCGCCGCATTCGCCCTACGCTTCGACCGACGACTGCGATCTGGAGGGGTATGAACGTTACAAGGACAAGTCGCTGACCGAACTGCTCGTGCGCGACAACGCCGACACGACGATGGCCAAGGCCGCCGCCGTGCGTTACTATTTCGCCAATGTGAGCGGTATTGACCGCGAGTTCGGCCGCCTGCTCGCTGCGCTGGACAAGGCGGGGCTTACGGAGAACACGATCGTGGTCTTCGCTTCGGACCACGGCGAGACGATGACCAGCCATTCGACCGACGACCCCAAGAACTCGATCTGGCGCGAGTCGCTGAACATTCCCTTTCTGGTGCGCTATCCGGGGCGGGTGCCGCACCGTGTGGACGATCTGCTGCTCTCGACGCCCGACATCATGCCGACGCTGCTGGGGCTGGCGGGCCTCGGGGAGCGGATTCCCGCGAGTGTCGAGGGGCGCGACTACTCGGCCGTGCTGCGGCAGGACGCCGTGCAGCCCGAACGCCCGCGCGCTGCCCTTTACATGCGCAACCTCGACGGCGGGCGCGATGCCGACGGCCTGGTCCGCGGCTTCTTCGCCCAGGCGCGCGGCGTGAAGACCGCAACGCATACGATGGAGCTGCGCATCGGCCGCGACGGGACGCTCGAACGCGTGCTGATGTTCGACGATACGGCCGATCCCTACCAGCTGCACAACCTCGCGCCGGAGGAGCATCCTGCGCTGTTCGCCGCGCTGTGCCGCGAACTGGCCGTGTTGCTGCGCGACAACGACGACGTGTGGTTCCGCAAGGGCGTCTTGTCCGACGTGGTTCCCTATGATACGAATAACTAACAATCAATCGGATATGAATAAATTGTTTTTGTGGATTGCAGCGGCCTCGGCCTTTGTGCTGCAATCGTGTGAGAACACCGACGGCATCCGCGACGAGATCGGGAGCCTGCGCGACCGGGTGATTGCGCTGGAGGCGAAGATCGGCAGCGTGAACACCTCCATCGTGGCGCTCCACAAGTTGATGGACGAGTCGACGATCATCGTCGGGATCGAACCCAACGCAAAGGGGTACGAGATCGAGTTGAGCGACGGAACCCGGCTGCCCGTCATCCTCGGTGAGAAGATCGAGGCGCTGGTTCCCGTCATGGGCATCGACGCCGAGGGCTACTGGACCGTGAGCCTCGACGGCGGAGCCACTTCCGAGCGGCTGAAGGTCGGCGGAGAGTACGTTTCGGCATGGCCCGTTTCGGGCGGCGACCATAAGCCCGGCGCCGAGGGCGTCACCCCGCAGCTGAAGGTTTCGGCCGACGGGGAGTGGCTCGTGAGCCTCGACGGCGGGGTGACCTACGCGCCGCTTTTGCAAAACGGACAGCCGGTCAATGCCTTGGGGGATAAAGTCGTCGTCAGTTACAGTTCGGCCTTCAAGTCGGTGACTTACGACGCGACGACCGGACTTTTGGCGGTCGAACTGCTCGACGGCGAAAAACTCACGCTTCCCGTCTTCGACGATTTCGGACTGACGGTGACGGCTTCCGACAACGAGACTTTCCGCCTCGGGGAGACCCGGGCCTTCGAGGTCGTGCAGAACAACGTCGCCGAGGCGGTGATCGACGCTCCTGCGGGCTGGACGGCCGTGCTTGGCGAGACGACGCTGACGGTCAAGGCTCCCGCGACGTTCGACGCCGCTTCGCAGCAGGCGGCGGTCTCGGTGACGGTCTATTCGGACAGGAAATACCGGAAACTCGTCACGCTGAACGTGACGCTGCTCGACGAGCAGGTGGATGCCAACGCCGCTCTGGCATGGCGGAATTTTAAGGCCGGAACTGCGGATAACGTCCTGCTCGATTATTCGTATGCCGGTTACAAGCACGGCGAGGAGGCTCCGGCCGATGTCTGGGGACTGGGCTACAAGGTTTACAACGTCGTCGACTACGGCGCCGATCCCACGGGCGTCAGATCCTCGCGCGGGGCGTTGGCTGCGCTGCTCAAGGAGCTGAAACTCTCCGGGCGGAGCGATGCGGGGGCGAACCTCGCGAATGCCAATGCCCGGGCGGTGATCTATTTCCCCGAGGGGCGTTTCGTCCTCCACAACGACGACGACAACGTGGTGGACCCAACCTCCGCCAACCAGAAATACACCGATTCGAAGGGGAACAACCGCAGCGAGGAGATTTTCATTCGCGGGGGGTATTTCGTGCTCAAGGGCGCGGGCCGCGGCAAGACGACGCTCGTCATGGACACGCCCAACCTGCCGAACAACTCGGAGCAGATGTGGTCGTCGCCCATGATGATCAATATCAAGCACAATTCGGGACTTTCGGACCTCACGACGGTGACGGGCGACGCCGCACGCGGCACGTTCTCGGTGGAGGTGGCTTCGGCGGCCGGCATCGGGAAGGGCGACTGGGTGTGCCTTTCGCTTTCGAACAACGACCCGACGCTGGTGGCGCAGGAGCTGGCGCCGCACCGGGTCGAGGGAAACATGACCGATATTCAGACCATTACGGTCGAGGACTATCACCAGGTGGCTTCCGTAAGCGGCAACCGCGTGACCTTCGCCGAACCGATCATGTACGCCGTGGAGGCCAAATGGGGCTGGAAAATCCGCAAATACCCCCATTATGAACATGTCGGCGTCGAGGACCTCACGTTCGAGGGCCGCTCGAAGGAGAACTTCGGCCACCACGCTTCGTGGGAGGACGACGGGGCCTACAAGCCGCTCAACATGATGCGTCTGACCGATTCGTGGATTCGCCGCGTCGATTTCAGGGGCGTCAGCGAGGCGTTGTCGATCGTGTCGAGCGCCAACTGCTCGGCCTACGACATCGAGATCAGCGGCAACCGCGGCCACTCGGGCGTGCGCTCGCAGTCCTCGTCGCGCATCTTCATCGGCAAGGTCTGCGACCGCAGCCGCGGGCAGGCTGTCTCGCCGCCCTATACGAGCACGGGGTATTTCGAAAACGCCGGACAGTACCACGCCTCGGGTGTGTCGAACACCTCGCTGGGGGCCGTGCTGTGGAACAACACGTGGGGTGACGACGCCTTCTTCGAGTCGCATTCCAGGCAGCCGCGCGCCACGCTCGTCGACCGCTGCACGGGCGGATTCGTGCAATGGCGTTTCGGCGGCGACGAAACCAACGTGCCCAACCACCTGGGCGACCTGACGATCTGGAATCTGAACGCCACGCGTGCGGCGCACGATTTCGGGGCCGAACCGTTCAAGTGGTGGCTCTCCTCGGACAAGTGGTGGAAGACCATGCCGCCGATCATCGTCGGATTCCACGGCGCGGCGGTCGCCTTCGACGAGAGCGCCGAACAGGTGAAATACCTCGAAAGCAACGGCGCGGCCGTCGAGCCGCTGTCGCTCTACGAAGCGCAGCTGCGCCAGCGGTTAGGGTATGTCCCCGCATGGCTCAATTCTTTGAAATAGAATAAAAAACCAAACATATTATGAAAAAGTATCTGATCCTGATCTTCGTCGCGCTGACTGCGGTTTTCCAGTCGTGCGACAACAACGATGACCTGTGGGATGCGATCGACGACCTGAAGAGCCGCGTGCAGGCGCTCGAAACGCAGGTCGACGCGCTGAACGGCAACATCGAGGCGTTGCAGAAACTCTACGGCGGCGCCACGATCTCCAAGGTCGAGACCTCCGATGGCAAATATCTCATCACGCTGACCAACGGCGAGACCATCGAACTGGTGCAGGGCAGCGAGGCCGAGGCCGTGATTCCGATCGTCTCGATCAACGACAAGGGCGAGTGGCAGGTGTCGACCGACAACGGAGCCACGTTCACCTCGCTCGGCGTGAAGGCCGTGGCCGAGGACGGCACGACGCCCCGGTTCCGCATCGACGAGGCCACCGGTTACTGGCAGGTGAGCTACGACGGCGGCACCTCCTTCGAAAATGTGAAGGACACCAAGGGGCAGCCCGTCAAGGCCATCGGCTCGGGTACGGTGACCGACAAGTTCTTCGAGGAGGTGAAGGTCGACGGCGGCGACCTCTATATCAGGCTGCTCGGCGGCGAGGAACTGCGCATTCCGATCGTGAGCGATTTCTTCTGCCGGATCGTCACGCCGACCGAGGGCGTGCAGACGTTCGACGCCGGGGCCACCAAGCGTTTCGTGGTGGAGATCCGAGGTGTCGAGCAGGTGAAACTGTCGGCTCCCGAGGGCTGGTCGGCACGCCTGACCGATGCCGTGGATGAGAGGGCCGAACTGATCGTGACGGCCCCCGCAGCCGTGACCCGCGCCACGGCCGACACGTCGAAGGACGTGGCGATCGAGGCCTTTGCGGCCGGCGGGCTTTCGACGGTGGCCAAAATCCAGGTCGAGAGCACCGGAACGGCTCCCGCCGCTCCGACGGTTGCGGTGACCAACTCCGCGACGGTCGAACCCACGCAGTCGGCGCTGACCTTCGACGTTGCGCCCTCGGCCAATGCCGACGGCTGGAAATACCTCTGCCTCAAATCGACGGAAGCGGCTCCCGACGCCGCCAGGGTCCTTGCCGAAGGCACGGCCGGTGCGGGTACGGGCGTGACGGTCGGGAATCTCGAAGCCAATACGGCCTATACGATCTACGTGGTCGCCTATGCCGGCGATCTGACGAGCGAGGTGGCAAGCGTCGGGAACACGACGGCGGAGGCTCCCGTTACCGCCGAGGCGGACTACTATCGGGATTATCAGGACGGGAAAGACATCGCGCTGGGCGACCTGACGATCAATAAGACGGTCTATCCGGAAGCGCAGTTGCTCAAGCCCTCCGAACTGACCGCTGCGATCATTACGGCCGGAGGTTTGATTTTCGTCGACAACTCCGATGCTGCCGATCTGTCGTTCACGATTTCGGGCGCGTCGATCAATATGGGCGACATCGTGCTGATCGGCCGTTATCCCGAACGTGCGCAGGCGACGATCTCCGGGCCGGAACTGCGTTGCAAGTACAATGCGGCTTTCAAGAACCTGCATATCGCGGCCTCGGGCAATTACAACCTCTTTACGACGACCAATGCCACCTATGATCCGACGCTGCATGTCGAGGATTGTACCGTGGATGCCGCCTACAATGTGGTTTACGATTCGCACAATACGCAGAATTTCAAGAGTGTCTATTTCGGGAATTCGATCGTGAAGATGACCGTCGCCAACAAGCCGTTCTATTCGACCAAGGCGAAGGACGCGCATACGCAGCAGTTGATTCGTCTGGATAACAACGTATTTTATGCCGAAACGCCTTTGCAGAACTACCTGATCAACTGCGGGGACAGGTCGCAGGCATTCCAGACGACCCGGCTTCAGGTCGAGGTGACGAACAATACGATTTATAACATTTACCAGCCGAACATTATGATTCGGGCTTATGTCCTCGCAGGGCTGACCGTGACCAAGAATGTCGGGTATTATACCGGTGTTACCGCGAAAAATTATCTGACGGGTGTGTATGACACGGCCGGATTTACGGCTGACAAGGCGGAGGTAACCTATAATTACCTCTACACCGCGCCGGTCAGCGATACGAATTTCTGGTCGGCGAAGCATACCGGAAGCTACACGCCTGCAAACAACCAGATGGGCGACGGCGTGGAAGCTCCGTTCTCTTCGATGGATGCGGCGAAGGGGTATTTCCCGGTCGACGCTTCGGTGGTGAAGACGGGTGCGGGAGCGACCTACGACACGAAGGCGTGGTTCAAGGCGGAGTGATTCCGGCTTGCCGTAACGAAAAACTCCGGCCTGCATTTTCGCAGGCCGGAGTTTTTTCGTTGAGCCGAAGAGGCGGATCAGCCGATCCAGCTTGTCAGAATCTTCATGCCGCCGTCGGGCGTGAAGGCGAGCGAACGGGCCGAAGCCGGAATCAGGACCGTTTCGCCCTGGTGCACCGGAACCGCTGCGCCGCTGTCGTCGGTGAGCGTGCCGCGGCCCTCGATGCAGATCGCCACGACGAACGAGTCGAGCGACGCGAGGTCGAGCGTCTCGGGGCGGGTCAGATCGTAGAGCGACGTGGTGAAATAAGGGCACGACACCAGCTCCACGCGCGTGTCCTGCGCTGGCTCGTAATGCGTCCGGTAATCGGGCAGCACGGTGTAGTCGATGGCGCCCTTCGCCAGTTCGGTGTGCAGTTCGCGGGTGTTGCCGTTGGCATCGCGGCGGTTGAAATCGTAGATGCGGTAGGTGATGTTCGAGGTCTGCTGGATTTCGGCGATGAACGACCCCGCGCCGATCGAGTGCACACGTCCCGCGGGCAGGAAGAATACGTCGCCCGGTGCGATCTTGTAGTCGGCCAGGATGTCCGTGATGGTGTTGTCCCCGACGCTGGCCTCGTACTCGGCCGGCGTTACTTGCTTCGAGAAGCCCGAACGCAGGTGCGCGTCCTTATCCGCCGACACCACGTACCACATTTCGGTCTTGCCCTTGGATTTGTGGCGTTCCCATGCCAGCTCATCGTTCGGGTGCACCTGGATCGAGAGGTCCTGCCGGGCGTCGATGAACTTGATCAGCAGCGGGAACTCCTCGCCGAAACGCTCGTAGTTGGCTTTGCCCAACAGCGCCGCGCCGTGGCGGGCGATCAGTTCCGGGAGCGATGTCCCGGCTTCGGGGCCTTCGGCGACGACGGACTCGTTGTCCTTGACGCCCGAAAGCTCCCAGCTTTCGCCGATGTTGCGCTGGTCGGTGGCGATTCCCTTGTAAGGGGCGATCTTCTCGCCGCCCCAGATCAGGGATTTCAGAATCGGTTGAAATTTATACATGGTCGATCTATTTTATGCGTTTTCCGTGTCGAGCTGGCTCAAGGCGAAAGCGTATGCTCCGACCGAAATGGCCTGGCTCGCGCCGAGTTTCGAAATGGTCACGCCGATGCGTTTCTGCGGGTCGTAGGCCACGTAGCGGTCCGTGCCGTAGACTTTCAGGGGCCGCTGCGCGCCCTTGGCGAATTCGCGGAATTCAGTCTCGTCGTCCAGATCGTAAACCTTCATCTGCACGCGGTTCAACTCGTTGCCGTTGAGCTGGTGCATCTTCGAACGCAGCTCGTTCAGCAGGCTGGGCATGATCCATTTGCGGGCCGCCGTGATGCCGCCGCCGATGACGATCAGGCCGTCCACCAGCGTCACGGCCGTAGCCATGGCGTCGCCGGCGATCTCGCCCATTTCGGCAAAAGCCTTCTTCGCGGCCTCGACATCTCCCGGGCGTTTACCCTCGGCGATTTCGCAGATATCTTTCGGTTCGAAGGTGTGGTTCACGTCGCCCGAAGCTTCGCCGTAGACGCGTTTCACGGCACGGATCGACGCCCCGTCCTCGACGATGATTTCGGGCATTTTCTTGTGACGCAGGCAGAACGTCTCGACGCATGAGTTGTCGCCGCGGTTCAGCCGGTTGTCGATCACAAGGCCCACGCCGAGTCCCGTGCCGAAGGTGTAGCCGACGAGGTTTTTGTATTTCTTCGGGCTTCCCAGTGCTTCGAGCCGGGCGTTGACCTCGGGCAGGGCGCCTCCCAGCGCCTCGCCGTAGGCGAACAGGTCGCCGTCGTTGTTGATGTATACCGGGATGCCGAATTTCGCTTCGAGGAACGGACCCAGCGCCACGCCTTCGCGGAACGACGGGAAGTTGGGCAGATAACCGCCGATGATGCCGTTCGGATAGTCGGCCGGGCCGGGGAATGCGAAACTGATGGCTACGGGTTTTTCGGACAGACGGTCGATGACGGCCTGGAACCCTTCGACCATCGTCGCGAGGCATTTGTCGAGGTTCTCGGCATGCGACGGGAGGGTGATCGGCTCCACAATGAATTTGTTGGCCTGCATGGCGCCGAAAACGAGGTTCGTGCCGCCGGCGTCGAGGGTGATGACCACCCGGTTGTCATGGCTGTACATATTGAGTAGTTTTGTTTGGATTGTCGGTGTTCCGGCAGGCAAAGATACATAAAAATTGAACGGGTGCAAAACCGAATTGCGCGAAAAAGGCCGGCGACTGCTGCCGCCGGCCTTTTTCAGGGCCTTGCCTTGTGTCAGTTGTTTTCGGGACGCAGCTTGCGCACGACGGCGCCGGTCTGCCACATCTCGCTTTCGCGCATCTCGCGCAGCTCCTCGTTGAGCTTCTCGCGGTAGTCGGGTTTGCTGTTCAGGTCGATCGAACGCTGGGCCTCGTTGCCGGCGGCCACCTCCCTGTACAGCTCTTCGAAGACGGGTTTCGTGGCGTCGCGGAACTTCTTCCACCAGTCCAGCGCGCCGCGCTGGGCCGTGGTCGAACAGTTGGCGTACATCCAGTCCATGCCGTTCTCCGAGACCAGCGGCATGAGCGACTGGGTCAGCTCCTCGACCGTTTCGTTGAAGGCCTCCGAGGGGGTGTGGCCGTTGGCGCGCAGCGTGTCGTACTGGGCGGCGAAGATGCCCTGAATGGCGCCCATCAGCGTGCCGCGCTCGCCCGTCAGGTCGGAGTAGACCTCGCGTTTGAAATCGGTTTCGAACAGGTAGCCCGAACCTACGCCGATGCCCAGCGCCACTACGCGCTCGAAGGCGCGGCCCGTGGCGTCTTGGAAGACCGCATAGCTCGAATTCAGTCCCCGGCCCTGCAGGAACATGCGCCGCAGCGAGGTGCCCGAACCTTTGGGGGCGATCAGGATCACGTCCACGCCGGCCGGGGGCACGATGCCCGTGCGCTCCTTGTAGGTGATGCCGAAGCCGTGCGAGAAGTAGAGCGCCTTGCCCGGCGCGAGGTGTTTCTCGATCGTCGGCCATACGGCGATCTGCCCGGCGTCGGAGAGCAGGTACTGGATGATCGTTGCGCGCCGGGCGGCCTCTTCGATCCCGAAGAGCGTCTTGCCCGGTACCCAGCCGTCGGCGACGGCCTTGTCCCAGCTTTTCGAGCCTTCGCGCTGTCCGACGATGACGTTGAACCCGTTGTCCTTGAGGTTGAGCGACTGCCCCGGCCCCTGTACGCCGTAGCCGATTACGGCGATGGTTTCGTCCCTGAGGACTTCGCGTGCTTTTTCCAGGGGAAACTCTTCGCGGGTAACGACCTTCTCTTCTACTCCGCCGAAATTGATCTGTGCCATAGTTGTATGAATTTTAAAAGTTAAAATGAATCCGTTCTTTGTCTGTTCCTCTCGAGTTCTTCGAGGTATTCGTTGAGCAGCTCGCGCCGCGATTTGATGATGGCCACCGTGCCGCTGCGCACGAACTGTTGCACGCCGAAGGGTTGCAGCAGGCGGAACAGTGCCTGCGTCTCGGCCTTATGGCCGGTTTTTTCGACGACGATGTAGTCGTCGTCGATCTCCAGGATGCGGACATTGTGCTCGCGTACGAGTTTCTCGACGTTGCGGCTGCGCGTGACTTTATAAAGGGCGATCTCCTGCTGCACGACTTCGTCCGAGGTGTAGACGAAGACCTTGAGCACGTCGATCTTCTTCTCGATCTGCCGCGCGAGCTTCTCGACCCGGTCGGGGCCGGTGCGGACGACGATCGTGAATTTATGGATGCCCGCGAGCGCCGACTCGGAAGTCGTCAGGCTTTCGATGTTGACATTGCGGCACGTGAAGACTGTCGTGATCTGGCTCAGCAGCCCGACCTTGTTCTCCGAAAATACGGTGATGATATACTCTTGTTCCATACCTCGTTCGGTTTATTCGAGCCGGATCGCCGACACGGGAGCGCCGGCCGGCACCATCGGGAATACGTTTTCTTCGCTTTCGACGCGCACCTCCAACAGGTAGGCGCCTTTGCAGGCTTTCATCTCGGCCACCGCCCCGGCCAGCTCTTCGCGCCGCTCCACGCAGCGGTAGGCGATGCCGTTGCCGCGGGCGATCAGCCCGAAGTCGGGGTTCGCCAGTTCGGTGAACGAGTAGCGGCGGTCGTAGAAGAGTTCCTGCCACTGCCGTACCATGCCCAGATAGGAGTTGTTGAGCAATACGATCTTTACGGCGACCTGCGACTGGAAGATCGTCCCCAGCTCCTGGATGGTCATCTGCAGCCCGCCGTCGCCCGCGAAGAGGCATACCTCGCGGTCGGGGGCGCCCAGTTTGGCGCCGATGGCGGCCGGAAGCCCGAAGCCCATCGTGCCCAGGCCGCCCGAAGTTACCAGGCTGCGGCTGCGGCGAAACCCGAAATAGCGCGCCGCGAACATCTGCTGTTGCCCGACGTCGGTCACCAGCACCGCGTCGTTGTCGTAGGCATGCGCTACGGTGTCGACGACCTCGCCCATGCGGATGCGGCCGCCTTCCGGGCGGATCGCCTTGCGGACGACCGCCTCGTATTCGACTTTGTCGCAGGCGCGGAACCCTTCGATCCAGGCCTTGTGCGCGGCGAGGCGGATCCTTTGGGTGAGCAGCGGGAGCGTCTGTTTCACGTCGCCGATGACGGCCACGTCGGCGTGTACGATCTTGTCGATCTCGGCGGGGTCGATCTCCAGGTGGATTACCTTGGCGTTCGCTCCGAAACATTCGGGGTTGCCCGTCACGCGGTCGTCGAAACGCATCCCCACGGCGATGAGCAGGTCGCACTCCTGGTTGCGGATGTTGGGGCCGTAGTTGCCGTGCATGCCCAGCATGCCGACATACTGCGGCGAGGAGGTCGGCACGGCCGACAGCCCCAGCAGGGTCGAGGCGACCGGTATGCCGCTCTTTGCGAGGAAGGCCTGCAATTCTTCTTCGGCGTTTCCGAGCATCACGCCCTGTCCCGCCATCAGCAGCGGCCGTTGTGCGGCGTTGATCAGCCGTACCGCCTCGGCGATGCACTCCTCGGCGGGCGCGGGTACGGGGACGTAGCTGCGGATGGACGTCAGCCTCTCGTAGCGGAACGGGGCCGTCCCGCACTGGGCGTCCTTGGTGATGTCCACCACCACGGGGCCCGGACGTCCCGAACGGGCGATATAGAACGCCTTGGCAATCGCCCCGGGAATGTCTTCGGTACGCTTGACCTGGCAGTTCCATTTGGTTACGGCCTGCGTGATGCCCACGAAGTTGGTTTCCTGGAAGGCGTCGGTGCCCAGCAACGACGAACCCACCTGTCCGGTCACCAGTACCAGCGGCGTGGAGTCCATCAGCGCGTCGGCCAGTCCGGTCACGGTGTTTGTCGCCCCCGGGCCCGAGGTGACCAGGCAAACCCCTACGCGGCCGCTGACGCGGGCGTAGCCCTGCGCGGCATGTACGGCGCCCTGTTCATGGCGGACAAGGATGTGGCGCAGCCGGTCGCGGTAGTCGAAAAGCGCATCGTAAACGGGGATGATGGCTCCTCCGGGATACCCGAAAAGCGTGTCCACACCCTCGCGCAGGAACGATTCGAGCAGGGCCTGCGACCCTGTGATACAAGGGCCGGGCTGTTGTCCTTCGGTTCTGGTTGTCGTGTTCGTATTCATGGTGTTGTCCGGTTTTATTCTTCTTCGACGATGCGTACGGCCCCTTTGTCGGCCGAGCTGACCAGCTTGGCATAGGCCCTTAGCGACGCGGGTATGCGGCGGTCGCGTGCCGCGGGGCGGAAATGCTGCTGTGCGGCCATGCGCGCGGCGATTTCGTCGTCGCCGACCATGAGGCGGATCGAGCGCCGCGGGATGTCGATCTCGATCTCGTCGCCCGTGCGGATGACGGCGATCTCCCCGCCCGAAGCCGCTTCGGGCGAGACGTGACCGATCGACAACCCCGACGTTCCGCCCGAGAAGCGGCCGTCGGTAATCAGCGCGCAGGCTTTGTCGAGGTGCTTGGATTTGAGGT
>OOAN01001327.1_pt1 | contig 13815 bp, 7 predicted proteins | sample 1671301 | NCBI WGS metagenome assembly OOAN01 (sample SAMN06348142, study PRJEB24527) | human gut metagenome | biome: human gut; feature: ankylosing spondylitis patient; material: feces | host: Homo sapiens | place: China | collected 2015-10
CAACGTATTTAGTAACCAGCCTCGAAAAGTAACAACCATTTTCAGTATAAGTCACCTGACACTTCAGACATATATACGCGCAGGCTTATACGTACGTCCGTGTAGTCCGATGCGTATATACGTGTGAGCTTACGCGTATATACGTGTAGCCCGATGCCACCGTATGTGTGTGAATGTTGCAAAAAGGCCTTTGTGTTTTCCAAAAAGCTCGTTATGTTTTCAAAAAACTTCATCACCTTTTTAAAAAAGCTCGGCATGTTTTTAATGTAAGGGCGGATTGCCCCCTCACAAAGCCGCTCATTCCTCCTTGTCCCTTCACCCTTACATTTTAAATTTAACATACTGACAAACAACCGGTTAAACATGACAGCGCCTCCCCTATTCCTCCCTTCATCCGTGCTTTCCACGTCCCTTCACAATCTGCCTTCAGCAATTTCCTTTTTAACGAATGAAGGGAGGCTGAAAGGACGACAACAAGATGCCCACTCACCACCGGATTCCCTATCAACAGGGTGTTTCAACGGCTAATGAAAGGAGGAAGGAAGAAACGAATCGGCTGATATGGAGACTTTATAACCAAAAAATTTCAGCCATTTTTATGGCTATCTCCAATATAATTTAATTTTTTATTCATTGAACAGAAAGCACCCGTCAAATAGATGATATTTCCCCCTACATTATATTTTATATTCCTATTTTTGTGCAATAAACAAGAATAGAACAAATTAAATAAGCAATACTCTAACCAATCATTTATTATGAAGAACGTTATCATTTCAACGAGCCGCATGGTTAAAAGCATTATGCTTCTGGCCATGCTACTTTTAACTTACAGTGCATGGGGACAACAAAATTGGCTGCCGAACCATCCCCGTCTATTATTTACCGGAGCCGAGACCTCCGAAGTGAAAGAATTGATAAAGAACGAGCCATTAGCCGGTGAATTGGCATTATATCTGAAAGCAGAAGCAGATTCCATAGCAGAAGCACCACAATTGCCATACGAAATGGATAAATATGGTAATATGTTGTGGACCTCACGTGCTTATGTCTATCGGTTGGGTACTTTATCATTAGCCTACCGCATCTATGGTGAAGATAAATATTTAAAGGCGGCCAATGATGCTATCTTATGGGTGTGTAACTTCCCTGACTGGGACCCGAAACACTACCTTGATACAGCCGAAATGACCACAGCCGTAGCCATTGCCTACGACTGGCTTTTTGCCGAACTTCCACAGGCTACAAAACAGCTGGTCAAAGCGAGTATCTACAAAAATGCGATTCACCGGGTGCTGCGCGAATACGAAAAAGGAGGACCGGGCAGTTGGGCAAAGCGCGAAACCAACTGGAACGTGGTATGTAACACCGGTATGGTATTGGGCGCATTGGCTGTAGCCGAAGACTATCCCCAAGAAACCGGTATCATCTTAGAAAATGCCGCCAGATACATGCCCAACTGCCTGAAACTTTTTGCTCCCGACGGTGTATGTTACGAAGGCCCCGCCTATTGGGGATACACCAACCGCTACCTTTCCATGTATTTGAAAGCGGTAACAGACAATGGCGGAGATAAGGGAGGCATTGCCCAATTGCCGGGTATCAACCGTACAGCACTTTACCAGATACGCACACTCACCCCATCAGGACATCCGTTCTATTTCGGCAATGCAGGTATCGGACATGAGTCTTTTGGCGGTCCCGCCTATTTTCTGTATGGTAAAATGTTCCATCAGCCCGAAGTATCCGCCTGGAATAGAAACGAAGTGGCTAAAGCACTGCATGGTGCCAGAATGTTCGACCAACTCTTCTTTCTCTCCTTACCTTGGTTTGACAACACTCCTACCGGTAAAACAAGCACTGTGCCTGCCATGGAAGTGTATCACAACAAGATTAATGACATTGTAGTGTTCAACGGTGACCGCAACAAAAAGGGGTCTATCTATTTAGTAGCCAAAGGCGGTCTACCCAATCAGGCACATCAGCAAATGGATTGCGGCACATTCATTGTAGAAAGTGACGGTGTGCTTTGGACAGAAGATCTCGGTGCCGATGACTACGACTTGCCCGGTTTTTGGGATGGGAAACCCGGTGGCCAACGTTGGAAATACTTCCGCAACAACAATTTTTCGCACAATGTCATCAACATAGACCATAGCCTGCAATATGCCAATGGCCATGCTTTTGTCTGCGAGGAGCATCCCGAAGCCAAGCAGCCTTCCGTCAAGCTGAACTTATGTGAAGTGTACAAGGAAAAAGCAAAAAGTGTTTATCGCAAGTTCACAATGCTCAACAGTCATACTATGGAAATAGAAGATGAAGTGAAGTTGCTTGATGCCGGTTCAAAGGTGTCATGGGTAGCCGGCACCAAAGCCAATGTAGAAGTGAACGGAAACAAAGCTCACTTTATGCGTAATGGCAAGCATTTTTATATGCAGATAACTGCTCCTGCCGGTGCAGTGTTCAAGACTTATCCGGCCAAGAATACTTATAAGGGAGAAAAACCTATCGAGGGTATCACAATGCTTGAAGCAGAATGTTCATTCAAAGAAACAGATGGTAAGGTGACGATACGGATGAGTAGCAAAAAATTCTAACCATAAATAAAAACAAAAATATAAAAGTAAAGACAAAGACATGAAAGTATTAAAGTTATTCGCACTGGGAATATGTTTCGTATTAGGAGCATGTTCCAATCAATCCACCTCTATCGTGCAAACCAACGAACACGGTACACAATGGAGCTGGGATAAAGGAACCATTGTAGTGAAGACTCCTGAACGTCCGGCAGGCCAGACAAGCGCCATCGGACTGACTGTTCCCAAAATGGAAGTAGTCCGTGTGGGATTTGTGGGACTGGGCATGCGTGGTCCCGGAGCAGTGGAACGTTTCACTTATATTCCCGGTGTACAGATAGTGGCACTTTGTGACTACGAACAAGAACGCGCAGAAAAATGCCAAAAGTTCCTACAAAAGGCTTCAATGCCCAAAGCCGCCGTTTACTCGGGAGAAAAAGGATATGAACAACTTTGCAAACGCGACGACATCGATCTTGTTTATGTAGCCACCGATTGGTTACACCATTTTCCTGTAGCCATGTGTGCTTTGGAAAACGGAAAGAATGTGGCAATCGAAGTTCCGTCAGCCATGAATCTGAAGGAATGCTGGGATTTGGTGAACATGAGCGAAAAGACCCGCAAACACTGCATGTTATTAGAAAACTGCTGCTACGACTGGTTTGAAATGAACACGCTGAATATGGCACAACAGGGAGTATTGGGCGAAGTAATCCGCGCACAAGGAGCATACATTCACAATCTAGACCAATTCTGGGATTATTATTGGAAGGATGGAAAAAACGACAAACTGGGTTGGCGATTGGATTATAATATGCGCCATCGCGGTGATGTATATGCCACTCATGGACTGGGACCCGTCGCACAGGCATTGAATATTCACCGAGGGGACCGCATGAAAACGTTGGTAGCCATGGATACTAAATCTATTGTCGGCAAATCATTGGTAGAACAACGAACCGATTCCGTTTGCAATAATTTCCGCAACGGCGACCATACCACTACCCTAATCCGCACAGAAAGCGGAAAAGTAATTGAAATTCAACACAATGTAATGACACCGCAACCCTATAATCGTTTATACCAACTAACAGGAACAAAAGGATTTGCCAATAAGTATCCCACACAAGGATATGCATTGAGTGCCGACCAGCTGACAGCTTCGGGCATACAGCCTCAGGTAGACAATCTAAGTGCGCACGGATTCATGCCGAAGGCAGAACAAGACGCATTAGTTGAAAAGTATCGCCACCCAATATTGAAGAAATACGGAGAAATGGCAAAAGAAGTAGGCGGTCATGGAGGTATGGACTTTATCATGGACAGCCGATTGATATATTGCCTGCAGAACGGTCTTCCCTTGGATATGGATGTTTACGATTTGGCTGAATGGTGCTGTCTGGCAGAATTAGGAGAACTTTCTATGGACAATAACTGTGCAGCCGTGTCAGTTCCTGACTTTACACGTGGAGAATGGAATACCATAAAAGGTTTTAAACATGCTTATGCTACACCTGAAGAAGAAGCCTCAAGCATGGAAAAAGCAAAAGCGTTCACAGCCAAGTTAAAAGAACAAGGTGCTAAAGAATGGTCAGCCGAATAAATCACTGATTCTACAAATACCGGCTTTAATGCCTGTCGGAACTCTCTTTTTAGGCACGGAAACACAACCGTGCCTAAATTATATCATCCATTAACGGCCCCTGTACTCCTGCGGTGTCTGATTAAAGCAAGCCTTAAAACAATGCCTGAAATAACGCGGAGAGTTAAATCCAACCTGATAGGCTATCTCATTTATCTGTAACTCAGTATGGTGCTTCAACAAATCGGCAGCGTATTTCAAGCGGGTATTCAATATAAATTCATTCGGAGTCATGCAGCTCAGCGCCTTCAGTTTGTTATATAGCGAGCTACGGCTGATTAATAATTCTTTAGCCAACATGTTCACATCAAAATCCGGGTCTGATAAATGTTCTTTTATAATGTCCTCCAGTTTTGATAAGAATTTGGCATCAATCGGATTCAATACCAACGTTTGCATCTCAGTTTCCACAGAAGTACCAGTTGTCATCTCCATTCCGAACTTTTGTTTCAACATCTTGCGGTTGCGTATAATATTGGCAATACGTCCCAACAACATCTTATTATTAAAAGGTTTCTCTATATAATCATCAGCCCCACACTGCAATCCCTCCATCTTTTTATTGTCCGAAGTCAAAGCAGTCAGTAACACAACCGGAATGTGACATAAATCAAAATTACTCTTTATTTTGGCACACATCTCCAAACCGGACATTTCGGGCATCATAATGTCACTCAGAATAAGATCAGGATGTTCTTCCATTGCCTTCTGCAATCCTTCCTTACCGTCCATGGCAATAGTGACCCGATATAAAGGAGAAAGCAATGAAGTCAATATCTGTAACAAGTCTTCATTATCTTCTACTATCAACAGGCAATCCTTTGCTGTCATATCTCCCTGTGTTTCGAGGGTTTCCTCCCCTATCCGATCAGCCTCTTGTTCGCCACCTTCTTCAAGAGGCATCACAAAATGATTGTCAAGCATCTCTTCCGGCTCAACAAAAGTCACATAATCATCGTCACGGAAAAGGTTTTCTTTAGGTAATGTAACCGTAAAAATAGTACCGTAATGCATCGCACTTTGCACTGTAATGTCACCATGATGCAATTCTACGATTCCTTTTGACAAAGCCAAGCCGATACCGCTTCCGGGTGAAGAAATGGCAGAATCCACTTGATAGAAACGGTCAAAAATATAAGGCAATGCTTCTTTCGGTATACCTTCACCCGTATCGATAACTTTTATCTCAAGAACCGTTTCCTTCGCCTCTATCTGTAACTCTACCCTTCCCTTCTCCGGAGTATGCTTAAATGCATTCGACAACAGATTGGAAAATACTTTCCGCAACTGCCGGCCGTCAAACCAGCACTGTATATTCTCCACCTCCGTATGAAACTCAAATTGTATATTCTTCAACTGTGCCTGATCCATAAAATCCTGCTGAATCTGTTTCAGATAAAGAATGATATCCAATTGGCATACATGAAGCTGTAATTTTCCCCGTTCCATCTTCCGGAAATCCAAAAGTTCGGATATCAGTTCCCTAAAATGAAAAGTATTCTTATATATTTTCTGCAAACGTGTCCGCAGATACGGAGAATAGTTGCCGGATTGCAACAAAGCCTCAAGCTGCGAGATAATCAACGTTAAAGGAGTGCGAAATTCGTGAGATATATTGGCAAAAAACTGAAGTTTTGCCTGTATAAGTTCTTCGTTCTTTTCTTTCTCAAGCTTCTCTTGCGCCAACGAAGCACGTAACTGCATTCGGGCACGCCAGTTCCGCAACAATAAATAAGCAATTGCAACAACCATACAAAGGTAAACCAAATAAGCCACCCATGTAGACCACCAAGGAGAATGTACAACAATAGCCAACGCAATGGAATGCACCTCATCAAGTGAACTCTGCTGCTTTTCACGTACAATCAGCTTATATTTGCCGGGATTCAAGTTTGTATATACTATTGTATTATTATAAATCGTATTCCACTCATTACTAAATCCTTCAAGCCAATATTCATAAATCTTTCTGTTAGCATTATCAATATAACTATTCGAAGCTACAGATATTGAAATATTATTCTCATTGTACTCCAAATTTATTTGATCGGCAAAAGGTAATGCTGTCTCCAAAATACGGTCGGATGTTTCGCACGAAACAAGTTTATCGTTCACAAACAACGATGAAAAATAAAGGTTATACCGGGGAGACGGATTGAACAAAGAGTGACTCATGAAAGAAGCCATGCCCGAGGTTCCGCCAACAAACACTTCACCGTCACTACAACTCAATAAACCGCATCCATCATTTATGGCAGAAAGGTGTAACTGATTTTCAGCATCAATCATCTTCATCTCCTGAGTTTTCGGATGATAAACCAACAATCCTTTTTCACAGGAAACAGCCAAATAATCACCTTGAATAACAGACAAATTATAACAATAACGAATATCGAAAATAGAACATTGCTTAAAGCTGTTTTCCGCAGGATTGAATACATATAAACCAGCCCCATAAGTTCCAAAGTACAAAGTACCATCGGTATACTCCACTATGTTCAACACTTGAAACTTACCTAATCCCCTCTCATTATACTTTAAAATATATTTCTCTTCCGGCATCTTCATATTAATCCGCACAAGCTGATCATGCTGGGCAATCCAAATATAATCTTTGGAATCTATCAAAAAAGAGGAACCTGCCCGATGAGTTTCCCGAATAGACGGATATAAATACCCCATCGTCTCCTGCTTCAAATCCTTGACATACAGACCGTCACCGGAAAGAATATAAAGGCTGTCTCCACGCAAAATTATTTTGGAAAGAGATTTTCCCATCTTTTCCGTATGATATACCACTTTTCTTGCAGTTATATCAAAACAGAAGAAACCTTGTTTGTGAGTACCTATATACAGGCAATCCCGTCCTTCATCATATTCTATGCATTTCAAATTAGAGAATAACGGAGACACACTCTTTTCATCAGTCAAATAATGCGTAAATTGTCTGGAATCTCTATGTAAATAATTCAATCCTCCCCCTTCCGTACAGATCCAGACATCCCCTCGTTTATCTTCCACCATATTTCCTACAAAGAAGAAACTCAAGCAATCCTTTCGACCTACCCCTTCCGAATAATGTGTAAAAATATCCACCTGAGGATTAAAGTATTGTACTCCTCCATAATAGGTACCGACCCAAATTGTTCCTTGAGAATCTTTGCAAAGCGAGAAAATGGATGAATGCTTCAAACTTCCCGGTTGCGTATCTTTTTTGTAACAGGATACATTACCCAGCGTATCTATTTTATTCAGTCCATTGAAAGTCCCTATCCAAATAGAACCTTCATCGTCTTCTACAAAACATCGGATGTCATTGTTAGATAATAGAAAGTTTTGCTCATCAACAAACTGTTGGCTTATACCATTTTCTATGGTATACATTCCTTGCCTGAACGCAGCCACCCACATTTTCCCCTTCGTATCTCTATAAAGTGAAAGGACATTGACTTTGGGAATAACACAAACCGGAGCCGGATTATCCAAGTTATCCACCCGATAAAGTCCGTCGGTAGTCCCCAACCACACACATTCATTATCGTCCACATAAAGATAGGTGATATATTTCTTGACTGACAATTGATAGATAAAAGCAAATTCCTCTTTCTGCCGATCCCATTTGAAAACAGAATCACGTGTTGCCGCCCACACCTCTTGGTTATGCACATGCAGACAGTTCGCCCTTTGCTTTAGAAGAGAGAACTGCTCCTTACGAAGATCATATCGAACAAGTGCGTAATCCGAAATAAAAAAAAGATTTCCCTGCTTATCACTGACAAGATTATCTACGTTGTTCCCCAAAAAACTCCTGACAGAATCTTGCGACGGCTTATAAACAGTCATAGAGTTTCCGTCATAACAACTCAACCCTTCCAATGTGCCAAACCACATTCTTCCCAATTCATCCTGACAAATGGAAATAACTGATATTTGGGACAATCCGTCTGTTTTACCCAAATGTTTAAAATACACATTGCCTCGAAGCGTGATAGAGACAAACAAAAGGACGTATAACAGTATTTTTCTTTTCATAGTATTCACATTTCCCCATCAGACCCAAACTCTCACTCATAGCGTTATTCTTTTTTATCGATTCCTTTTTCAAATCTCATAGATTGATGCCTTCCAGGATATTATATATTTATAGACTTATCTAAGATTCAGCACAAAAATAACAATTAATTTCTCGATAATGGAATATGATATAAAAAAACTGAGATATTCCGCTGTCTACAGACTTCTTTCCTCCAATTCCATCTATACCGCTCAGCAAACTAAAATTTCAGTTTCATTATTTTGTTGTTGTAAATAATATCTTTTTCAATGACTTCATCACTCAAAAAATATCGATTTTACAAATGCCTTATAATTAATTATTTGTAGTTTAACATACTCTGATTTTGGGGTATGCAAAGTGCTTTTCCTGCAATTCTTATTGCTTAACCATTCATTTGTGATAATATTTAAATGATTTCTTATATATCTATGAACCTGCTTTATATGGTTCGATATTTAACCTTTAAAGTGTCGGTAAAAATTTACTAGTATTGTGAAAAAACATCCCGCTTTTTGTTTTTGTTTTCACTTTTCCTTGTACCTTTGACGCAAATACTTGAATCTTATTAATCGAAAATATGATAAACACTGAATTATTCAAAGAAGTATCCCCCTTGTCATCCAAGGATTGTTTCATTTTGATAGAGCGCCAGAAAACGAACTTTAATTTTCCTATCCATATACATCCCGAGTGTGAACTGAATTTCATTGAGAACGCCAAAGGAGCACAACGCATTGTGGGTGACTCTATCGAGGAGATAGACGAAGAGGAATTGGTATTGGTGACCAATCCCCACTTGGAGCACGCTTGGAAAGACTATCGCAATGTATCGAAAAACATCCATGAAATTACCATCCAGTTTCATCCCGACTTGTTGACCGACACTTTCCTCAATAAGAACCAAATGATTAGCATACGACAACTTTTCCGCCATGCCGAAAGGGGTGTCGCATTCAGCCGGGAATCCATAGCTAAGGTGCGCCCGTTGCTGAAAACCCTTACCTGCGAGAACGACAGCTTTTATTCCCTGATTAAGTTGCTCATCATTCTGCATGAGTTATCGATAGACAAAGGTATGCGTGAATTATCCACCGGACAGTTTGCCGCAAATGTCATGCATCAGCATTCTTCCGACGAGAGCTTGGGTAGGGTGATGGATTACCTCAGCCGGCATTATTCCGAAGTCATCCGCCTATCGGAAGTGGCGGAAATGGTAAATATGAGCGAATCCTCGTTCTGCCGTTTCTTTAAGCAACATACTTCCAAGAGTTTTATTGACTTCCTTACAGATATCCGTTTGGGGGCTGCTTCACGAGCCTTGATAGACTCTTCTTTGTCGATAGCTGAAATTGGATATGACTGTGGATTCAATAATTTATCTAATTTCAACCGCATCTTTAAAAAGAAAAAGGGAGTCACGCCAAGTGAGTTTCGGGACAACTACCGTAAAAATAAAACGATTATTTAAATGGTTCTGCAGGACTATTTAAATAAATCTCTTTAAGGTCTACAGCATCAAAAGGAAGTGGACTCTTCGATAGTTCAGGAATGTTGTAGGACTTGAATGTATGGAAATAATGTGCCGGGTCCTGTTGCGGCAAGACAAATGGCTTGTAAATCTTTCCTTCCTTATCTATATAGGCAAAATAAGGCTTGCCATATTGTCCGTCTCCCCGTTTGCTGGCGAAGACAAACCAATGACTGTTTGATGACCAGCTGTGATAAGTGTCCGAGCGATCCGAGTTTGCAGCACTGCACTCATGGATGGTCTCTGTAGACAGATTCAGTATGTATAGGTCTGTTTCCCGATGCCAGATGGGAAAGGTTCCATAGTCGGCTATGGTGAACAGCAGGTATTTACCATCGGGAGACGCTTTGGGAAAACAGACGGAGCCTTGTTGTTCGCGTGCATTCCATAAGGTGTCTGCCTGTTTCCCCCAAGAACCGTTTTCCTGATCAAAACCGATGCGGCAAAGCGAATAGCGTAACTGGCAGATACTGTCCGGCAACGTGGTTTGTGGAGCCGAGCAATAATAAATATGTTTTCCGTCTGCCGAGAAAGTAGGGAAAGTTTCCAATACTTTTTTATCCCGGGTAAACGGAGAAAGAATCATCCGATTCTGTTCAAAGTCGGCAATTGCCAAATCGGATTCGGTATCATAGACTTCCAGACGTTTGCTTCCTTGGGCATGAAAAGCAGGTATGATGATATTAGACGAGAACACTGCATAACGTCCGGACGGATGGAAGTCTCCATAAACCGCCGCTGAAATCATGGAATCATTTTTGAGGCTGAGCTTACGTAACTTTCCATCGCGGTTGAGGATGGTTCCTCCGTTTTTCCCACGCAGATGAAACATGGAAAGCCGACCGCTTTGCTTTCCGTAAGTATGACAATTCATACAATTACCACCTGTCAGTTTATTGTCCGCTATGACCTTTTCGCTGAAATCTTCCAAACTCCTTTCACATAGTTGCAGGTTATTCCAGACTTCATATCCCGGCTCTATGAGGCGGTAGCTCAGATAGCCGTCTATTGCCTCGGCAGCTACCTGCCATTGAAAGGAGGGATATTCCAGCCATTTGCCCTTCATCAAGGCCGTTACACGTACTTGCACCGATTTCCCTTTTTGTTGCAGCAACAGTTTCTTCCATTTGCCGATGGGAAAACGGGCTTTGTCTTTACCCGATATCCGCAGACTGTCCGTATCTCCGTAGGCAGTGACCTGCAATCCTTCAGCTCCTTCTATCATAAAATTCAGAGGAGCTATATTATAAGGTATAGTAATGTCGGTATAGTCGGGATAGATGGGAGCACATTCTTTTACGCGCGTCACATTCTCGGGAATGGGAGTACATGCCGCCAGTCCCGCCAGCCAAAATATGAAAAACAACTGCATCTTATTCATGATCAACATTATTGAAATTGTGCAAACTGATAATAGTACCAATACGTTCTTCCGAATCTGCTTTCCAGTGCAGATGAATTGCCTTGTGTATGCAACCGGTTGTATTCATTAAAATCCTGTACGATGACAGGGTTTATGCCTGTGGATTTGATTTCACTACCGGTTGCCCGCTTTTGATAAAGATGAATCAATAAAGCTTCTGCGTACAGACGGTTAGGTGCTCCGGTATGGTATCGCTTATAATCTTTCAGAAAAGCGGAGAGATCCTTCATCAGCAAATCGAAACAAAGTAAATAATCCCGTGCCATTTGGTTGGCGGGATTGGCTTCCATCAACAGGTGAAGCGATTTTACGACATCAGTAGACGAAAGTCTCAGGGTATCTTTTTGGGGCAGGTACGAGCGTTTGTACTTCAGCCATTCCTTCACTTCCGGACTTTCCTTCCCCGGTGTGCGTTTTTTCGCCCATTCCTTGTAAAAGAGTGTGTTCGAGAGGATACGCAGATATTTTCGTGCCGCTTCGTTATCTCCGTTTATCAAATTGATTTCCGCCAGTCGCTGTACCATGCGTACACTCTTGTTCTGAGGAGAAAATATCATGCTTAAGAGGAAAGCGTGTTCTGCCATGGTCATATCGCCCAAGCGGAACCAGACCTCTCCAGACAATTGGGTGGAAAGATATGTCGATTTTTCGTTCACAGGCATGAACAGACCCAATCCTGCCGGTTGGTAATAATCCATAAGCTTTTCCGGAAGCTTGTTTTGCATGGCATTGGCCAGATTATAGCACACGGATATGGCATTTCCCGGAACACCGTCGTGTACCAATTCATTTATCTTGTCCCAATTCTCAAAATAGTCTTCGGTATTCAGACCTAATATGCGCTCGTTCTCAAAATCAGGTGTTCCATACCAAAGCGTAGCCGGGAAAGAGTATGCTTGCGAAGAAATGACCAGATATTTGCGGGCAGCTAAGGGAGGCAGTGCTAAAGCGACCGGTATCATTCCGTAAATAACCACATAATTCTGTTTCCGCTTCAAGGCGGAAAGGATAGTAAATAATGTGAAAGCAAACATACCATAACCGAACAGGCTATAGCATAACATGGTTCCGCAAATGCTTCCGATAAAGAAATCCCATTTCCCTTTTAATTTGTCTGTCAGCAAAAACAGGGACAAAGCACCGATGAGTGAAAGGGTCGCCGAAAATGGATACTGAATTTGGCAGAAGCGCAGGCTTTCCCAAATAAAAACCACTATTGAAATACCTATGGCTATCCATCGGTTGGTCCATTTACGGCAAGTGAAATAAGTCAATGTCCCTAATGCCGCCATAGTTAAGGCAACGACAGCTGCCCCCATATTGATATTATGGAAGAATTGAGTCAAAAAGTCACCACCCAGACATGATAAGGGGGCAGGATGATTGAAATAATCGATAAATTGATCGACTGTATAAGTGAACAATAGCATTTGCTCTCGGTGAAGAAGATGATAAGGATAGGCGAAGCGGAAAAACAGAAAACAAGCTACTCCACTTATCGTCATACTTAAAAATAGATATCGGGTATCATGCTGCATAATTCTTTGTCTTTTCATTCTTTTTAGCAAGTTACATTCACTTTTCCCTTGTCTCTGCAAAAGTAGAGAAAAACGAAAAAGTCAATTAATATTATATTATCAACTTTTGATACTATTCACTCAATCTGTCATTCCCATCTTGATATTCCATTTTAATTACGTTATTTGCATTTATACCAAAAGAGTTTCTAACCATAAAGTTGAAAAGATACGATGCGTTCCTTGTATTATATCCGTTTGGATATCTCTTTTCTCTCTACCAGCGATGGAGTGAAAGGAGTCTATACACACGCTTATAAAATGAACCTTATTTTACGTTATCTATAATGTCACAGCATATTTTGTGGATAAAAAATATGGTTTTCTCTGTTGCCAATCGGTCACCTCTTGAATAACTGGATGTTTTTTACTATTGATAAGATTTCATTATATAATGCTTGAATTGTATTTGTAGGTTGATAAAAGAAACGGGATATTTGCAATGTGAAAAATTAACCTTAAAATCAAATTTATGACAAAAACGATGAAATCTTTATTTCTATTGATTATTCTTTCGTTGGCGTTTGTTGGCTGTACAAGCCATAATATGACAGAGTGGAACAGGAGTATCCTTTGTATAATTTCTTGTTTTCTACTCATACGAAGCAAAATAGAAATTAATATAGTGCCTTTAACCTATAGATGATTCATTCTTAACGGTTTTGATTCAATATGTTTTCAAACCGACAGACAAAGAGTGTTATTTTAATCAAATTCTAATACATATTTTATGAAACAAATTACATTAACTCTAATGCTGTGCATATTTAGTATATGCACATATGCACAACAAATCACCGTTAGTGGAACAGTGACGGATGCGGAAAATAATCCGTTGATTGGTGCTGCTGTTTTAGTTCTTGGAACTACAGATGGTGTTATTACCGATCTTGATGGTAAATATACCATTAAAGTAAATTCCGGTCAGTCTTTGAAATTCTCTTATGTAGGTTATCAGGAGCAAACTGTTAAGGTTGATGGCCGCAGTGTGATTAATGTGAAATTGTCGGAA
>OOAN01001339.1_pt1 | contig 13731 bp, 9 predicted proteins | sample 1671301 | NCBI WGS metagenome assembly OOAN01 (sample SAMN06348142, study PRJEB24527) | human gut metagenome | biome: human gut; feature: ankylosing spondylitis patient; material: feces | host: Homo sapiens | place: China | collected 2015-10
CATACGAGATCGTACGGTGACTGGAGTTCAGACGTGTGCTCTTCCGATCTAGATTATAGAACAATAAGCACCTATTTATGGCTTAGATATCCAGAACGATATTACATATTTAAACCAAGGGAATTCTCGCGAGTATCTCAAATTTTAAATACTAGTTACACCTTCAAAAAAGGTGCTACTCCCAATACTGTATTGCAAGCATACGAATTATATAATGAAATCAAATGGATTTTGCAACAAGATACAGAACTGAAAGCAATGCTTTCTGATGTCCTCACTCGCACTCCGAATTGTGATCCAGATCTCGAATTGACAACTACTACTGTAGATTTTCTATACTTCTTAGATAAGAATAATCAAAAAAGTCAAAAAACATTTCAGATAGCAGGAAAAAAGCAAGAAAAAGACATCCCTCCTTTAACTCCCCCTACTTCCAAACTTCACTACTGGTGGCTAAATGCTAATCCTCAAATGTGGAGTTTGTCCAATTGGAGCATAGGAGAAATTCAGTCTTACACTTTATATAATGACAATGGAAATAAACGTCGTGTATTCCAGAATTTCTTAGATGCAGAAGCTGGTGACATAGCAATCTGTTATGAAGCAACTCCTACCAAACAAGTAGTTGCACTTGCTAAGATTTACAAAAAGAATGATGGAAAACATATCTATTTCCAAAAAACAGAATCGCTTACTTATCCTATTGATTATTCGATTTTAAAAAACTGCGAGGAACTCAATAATATGGAGTTCTTTGCTAATCCTAATGGCAGTTTATTCAAACTTACCCAAAATGAATATGATTTCATTATGGATATAATTCGAGACACAAATCCTATTAAACGAACAAATGAAAATATCGGCCGATACACAGATGAAGATTTTCTAAATGACGTATTTCTTGATGAACAAGAACTCAAAACTCTAAAAAGTATACTCAAATACAAAAAAAATATCATATTGCAGGGAGCCCCGGGAGTAGGTAAAACATACTCTGCCAAACGACTGGCTTATACAATAATGGGAGAAAAAGATGATTCAAGAATCTCAATAGTCCAATTCCATCAAAATTATTCATACGAAGATTTTGTTATGGGTTATAAACCTCAAGAAGAAAAATTCGAACTAAAAAAGGGAATATTTTACAAATCTTGTATTACTGCCGGAAATGATCCAGAACACGATTATTTTTTCATAATTGATGAAATCAATCGTGGTAATATGAGTAAAATATTCGGAGAATTATTAATGCTAATTGAAAAAGATTACCGTAATGTTAAAATAGCATTAGCACACAATGGAGAACTTTTCTCTGTGCCAAACAATCTCCACATCATAGGTATGATGAACACCGCAGATCGCAGCTTGGCTATGATTGATTATGCATTGAGAAGAAGATTTTGTTTCTACAACATGAAACCAGGATTTGATTCAATCGGCTTCCAAAAGTACCAAAATGAATTACATAATACCACTTTCGACAAATTAATTGAAACGATCAAGAGATTAAATGATGAAATATCTAGAGATGAATCACTCGGTGACGGATTCCAAATAGGACACAGTTATTTATGTGGATTAAAATCTTGTGATAAAGTAAAAGAAATTATATTCTATGACATTATTCCTATGTTACATGAATATTGGTTTGATGATAAACAAAAAGTTGATTTTTGGGAAAATGAACTAAAGAGCTTATTCTAATGACAAATGACAAAAATATATTAATCAAAAATATTTATTACATGCTAGCTTATGCCTTTCAGGTACTTAAGCGTAACAACTATGCAAGTATAGCTTCTGAAAAATTCGAGCATATAGAAGACTTGTTTGCAGAAATTCTATCGCGAGGTATTTCGTATCAATTAAAACAAGGATTATATCGTGAATATGTACCAAGAACAGAATCACTACCTACAATGAGAGGGAAAATTGACATAACAAAAACTATTAAACATAGAATACAATGTCAGCAGATCCTATCATGCGAATTTGATGAACTATCAGAAAATAATATATTTAATCAAATATTAAAAACTACAATCAGTATTCTTCTCCAAGGAAAGATAGTAGCCAAAGAACGAAAAAACAAATTAAAGAAAGTCCTACCATTCTTCGTCAACATTAATACCATTGAACCATCCATCGTAAAGTGGAATACACTCTATTTTCAACGTAATAATCAGACCTATAAAATGCTGATGAATATTTGTTATTTTATTTTGGAAGGTTTACTACAGACAACTGAAGATGGTAAATACCACATGGCAACTTTCTCTGATGAATATATGCATCGGCTTTATGAGAAATTTGTATTAGAATATTACAAAACAGAACATCCTGAATTAAAGACCAGTACTTCCCGAATAAAATGGAATATTGACTATCAATCCGATAACAAAGCACTAGAATTACTTCCATGTATGCAATCAGATATCATGTTAGAATACAATGGAAGAACGCTTATTATTGACACCAAATATTATTCGCAAACAATGCAAAAACAATATAACAAACAAACCCTTCATTCTAACAACTTATACCAAATTTTCACCTATGTGAAAAACTATGATATACAAAATTCAAGCAATGTTGCAGGTATGCTTTTATATGCAAAAACTAATGAAGAAATTACTCCTGATTTAGAAACCAGTATATGTGGAAATAGAATCTATGTCAAAACTCTCGACTTATATACAGATTTCAAAAATATTGCTTCCCAATTAGATGAAATAATAAGCTATATAAAGATACATTAAACACATATAGACTCATTGTGTATTTTAAGCATCATCCGATGAATCCCATATTTATAAGATTATAAACAAATATTTATTTCGTTCCTCCCCAAATTACATAACCTTAAACATACTACTAATAGAAATCAGCAACAAATTCCATTAAGTAAATAACCAAAACTACAGAAACAAAAACATACACTAAAAAATAAAGCACACTTTCATTTGAATTAAACTGTTTCTTGTTATCTTTGCCTAGACGTATTCATTTAAAGAACAATAATATGGATGTTGAAATAAAAGAGAAAGAAAACCGGAGACATGTCGGACGCAATTTACAAAGGATTCGTGTATATTTAGGCATGAAACAGGAAGCGCTGGCTGCCGATCTTGGTGTAAATCAGCAGATCATTTCAAAGATTGAGAAACAAGAGGAAATAGAAGAAGGCTTTCTAAAAAGAATTGCTGAAGTGTTGGGGATATCCGAAGAAGTCATTAAAGACTTTGATGTTGAAAAGACGATTTTCAATATTAATCATCATAATTATAAGGATGCAAATATCTCTGAAGGTGCTACTACATACGCTATCGTTCAACAAATAAATCCACTTGAAAAGATAGTTGAGTTATATGAGCGTTTATTGAAAAGTGAGCAAGATAAAATTGAGATCCTGAAAAAATATATGAAATAATCACTGCTAGATTCAGCAATCTAATATATAGAAGAATGGAAACAATAGAAAATATAAAATCAAATCACCTTCACCTTGGGAAAAAGATAGAACGTGTACGCAGACTTCGCGGTATGACTCAAACGGAGCTAGGCCAATTATTAGGAATAACCAAGCAGGCTGTTTCAAAAATGGAACAAACCGAGAAAATTGATGATGAACGATTAGAAAAAATAGCCTCTGCATTAGGAGTTACTACCGACGGATTGAAAGAGTATAACGAAGAAACGGTTTTATATAACACAAATAATTTTTACGAGAATTGCGGTGTAAAAAATGCAATTGGTAATAACCAAACATTCAATAATTTTCCCATAGAACAAACGATTGAACTCTTTGAGAAACTGTTAGAGAAACAGAAAGAACAATTTGAGAGCTTAAAAAAAGAGAAATAGATGACCTTTATAAAATACTCAACTTCGTTTATAACAATTATTTCCCTAAGAAAGTTGTAGATGAATTGATTTCCTCAAAGAACAAAGAAATTGATTGGCTAAAAATAGAGATAAAGAACCTTAAACAAGAAAGAGAAATCTTGCTGCAAATAATTAGGGATATGTATTGAGTATCCCTAATTATCAAATGTTGATAAGAAATCCCCATTACATACAAATAAAACAATCCCAACGCTTCCCATTCCCAAAATAAAGTCCTACTTTTGTGAAGAATTCTGTTTGCTATATTTACAACAGTATTTCACAAATAAAATAAGCCCAACAAGATGAAAGAAGAACCCGACAGTCTGTCTGTCCCTTACAATTTTGCCCGTTGCTTCAACGCTCAATGTCCACAAGCCTCAAAATGCCTGCGCCACATAGCTACACAACTTGATACAACAGATTACCTTTATATCTCCATCGTTAATCCGGCACGTTATCCTGCGGATGGGAATCAGTGCGAATGTTTTAAAACTACTGTAAAAGTCCATGTGGCATGGGGACTTAAACAGTTGCTTAACAGAATCCCCTATGAGGATGCGGTCAGTATCAGAATACAAATGGTAGGACACTATGGAAAAACGGGATATTATCGGTTCTATCGTGGAGAACGGGGGCTTATGCCCAAAGACCAAGCCTACATCAGACAACTATTCCGTAATAAAGGAATAAAAGAAGAACCAACTTACCAACGTTACACAGAAGAATATATTTGGTAAGTTGCTGTCATCTGTCACAGTTTAGGAGTTAATAGTTTAGTAATAAACTGATAAGACTGTGACAGCAAGAGGTGACAGCAGGGTGATGGCATTTTTGCCGTCACCTGGTTATTAGTCTTACAACATGATAAAGCGTACCGCTACGCGTATGTTTGGAAGGTATTTCTTGCTTTTTCAGTATTCTTCCGAAGGAATTAACCCTCTTGACAGACATCGGGATTGAACTGCCTTTCTGAATATCTTCCATAATCTCCGCTGGAGACAACCATTCCCCTTCTTCAGGCTGTGCGGCACGGAAATAACGGAAGAAAAGTTGCTCTTCCGGCGGGACTTGTTCAAATTCACGGTTGTTTTCCACCATGATCTTTTCTTCCTCCTGGTCGAACCAGTAACGTTCGCCATGTTCCAATTCGTACATAGCTTGTGCGTAAAGCTGCTCATAGTCTATCGGACGGTTGGTGTCAATCACTCCGGTCACTTCGATGCAAATAAAACGACGACTGCCGGAAGGGTCGGTCAACAAGTCTTTCTGGTTACTTGTAGCTATGAATGAGGCGTACCGACGCATTTCAAGCACGGCACTGCCATGAGGTTTCTTCACATTCAGTACAGGCTTTTGCAGAATATGTTTCAGGAAGCCTTGTTGTGTCGAACTCACCTGGTCAAATTCATCGATATTGATAAGCGCAAAACGATTGAGGTAAAGTTCGGCATCTTTCTTCCGGGAAAAATCAATGCTGTCGGTATAGTAGGAACGCTCGGAAGGAGGCATTATGCTCCGGCAAAAAGTAGATTTACGTGTCCCTTGCGGTCCGACAAGTAAGGGCGAAACACTGTTCGCATACTTTTTATCGCTTCCTTTCCAATGAGAAACCATATTGAGGAACCAACGGTGGAACAAATCCATCCAATACGGATTCTTACAAGGGACGGTGGCTGCCAATGCACGAATACGGTCTTTACCGTCCCAAGCAGGAAGCCGGTAGAGAAAATCTTCCAACGGGTTGAATACAGGGACGCGGTTGGAGTAAATATAACGACTAATATCCCTATCCCACAACGGGATACCTTCCATTTGTGCATCCAAAGCAATGCTGTTCAACGCACGTTTGTCGAGAGGATTGAAGCGGAAACGGAAAGAAAGCCTTTCACGATATTCTACCTCACCAATTTGGGTGTTATGACGGAATTCATAGCGGCGTTTCATAAATTCTTCAGTCTGCAAGGCGAGTTGCTGCTCTTTGCTTAGGCTGATATTCTTGCCGAAGCCTTTGCACTCGGTATATATATTGCCAATCATTTGCCGGATAAGCTCTTCCTGTTTATACATATAGAAGTGGAAAACAGTACGTTTCACGACTTCTTCTTGTGGAAGTCCCGAAGCAAAACAGTTTTTAGCCAGTTGAACAACTAAAGGATGCCATGTGTCTTCGCTCAATTCGAGCCCCGCTTCCCTAAGATCGGCATAAGCTTTCCGAAAAGCGGCTTCGAAAAGCATCAGGAAGGCATTTTCCGCATCATATCCCGGTACGGCACGGGTCAATGGAGATTTCTCCGCCTGAACCGCTTCACGGAAAGTGGTTTCTTCGGGCATTGATGATGGTTGAGAGAGATAAAATTGGACTGAATCCGGACGATATATGATGTCCGGGTCGTGGGATAATCGCGAATATTGTTCCAAAGTCGGTTCTTTGGGAAGTATATCGAACGGGATTTGGGGCTGATAACATTTCACAGCCAGTCGATAAGCGTGAGCGTGGAATAGTTCCGCTTCTTCCCGTGTTTTGGGAAGGGAGTTGTCCGGTCGGGTGAAGGTAGTCCATATCTTCACCGTTTTACCACTTGAACCCATAAAAACACAACGGGTTTGTGGTTGCTCACAGGCTTTTTGTTTCACTAAAGCGATTTCCGACTTATTGGATAAAGGGCCAATGGTCAGTTCTACAATACCGTTGTAGTTTTTCATCTGTTTCTGGCCGTTTACTTTACGGAATTCAGCGGCAGGAATTATCTTGGGCAGTTTATCGGCAAACATACACCGTTCATCGGAAAGGGTATATCGCAGATGTTCTCTGAATGTAGAAACAGGACGGGATTTTATTTCTGTCTTTATCTTATTTACCAGTATATCAAGATCCATTACGCTAAGCGCTATCGTATCTTCGTTCTTACGAAATTGAGTAATTTTCATTAATTTGATAATAATTTGTTTTGTCAGCGTCTTTGTGATCGTTGAGACTGCTAATTTAGTCATAATATCCGAAACCGACAAGGAAAACAAGTTTTTAATATAGAAAATTATTGATATATCAAGCATCTCTTTAACCGAAAGAAACGGGATTGCCACCGCCGAATTACGGGGCAAATTAGTTTTCCCTGCTTGAAACTACAGTTTCCCTTAGCTGGAACTGTAGTTTCATCGGTGAGAAACCAATGGTTTCAAGCAATTGGAACTATAGTTTCAAACGTATGAAACTAAAGTTTCGCACCTTGAAACTGTTGGTTTCAAGGCAGGACACAACTCATAAGTACGAGGATAATAAATTGAACTACTAATCCATTGATGGCTGATACTATTTATTTTCGAGCAGCGTCTTTATTTTGTCTTTGTTTTCTAGGTGACAGCATTATTGCCATCACACTGCTGTCACACTGTGCTGTCACACTATTAAATACTTATACTCTGCAAGTTAGATTATAATCTGTGACAGATGACAGATATATTTTATTTTTTATTTCATAGAGATGCTGATATGACTAATTTAATACTTTATATATCCTTCTTGTTCATACGCTTTCCCATATTTATGAATCATTGCCACCAATGGCCTTAAACGTTCGTCAGAAACCAACATAGCCCTATAACGCAAATACTGATTATCATAAAGCTGCCGGTTTCCGTCCTTGAGGCGTTTCTTCACATCCGCAGGAATGAAAAATTCCGCACGGTTGCCCAATTTGACATAGAATTCATTTAAAAAGATAGAAATGCCAGCCAAATCTATGTCTCCGAAATGAATATAGCGATTGGGAATTATCTTTAGCCAGTTACACAAATCCTTCGATTGCGGATAACGGGACACGAAAAGAACTTTCATTCCTTCAAACAAGTACTTTTGGGCACGGATATGCTGAAAATTCTCTCCATTCTCTATACCCACTACTACAACATCTTCAGGAATACGGAAATATTCGTAATCCTGCATGAAAATAGAAGTGCCTTGCAAAGGAGAAAGCACACATGGTTCGCCATGAAACGTAGCTTCTATAGGCGTATAACAATTAAGGAGAAAACCTTTGAACGTACGGGTATATCTCAATTTAGAGTCCCCCGCCTTCGCCACTTGCTCCGAACGTGACACTTCATCCGGACAGTTCTTCATCTCAATCCAATCTTCCAGCTCCATGCCGGAAGTATAATTCTGGGAGATGTAGATACGGCATCCTTCCGGGTCAATCATACGAAAACTACGCTTACTCCCTCGGGGAACAATAGTGATGATTCCCTCATCCATTAATCTATTTGCTATCAGTCCATCAAACTTTGTGTAAGGTATGAGCTCACCGCCCAGCATTTTCAGAACCAGCCTCGCCATTGCCAATGTAAATAAACTGCCACTCATTTTTCTATCTTATTATAGGTTAACAATGGGACAACCTGGGTATTTGACCGCCCGTCTTTACTCAATAAATAGGTATAACGATAGTCTTCCACATTGTAAGTAGTGGGAGAACTGTTTACCAACAAAATATTCCGGCAATTGGCAAAGTCCAAAATACCTTTCACATTGTTGGGGTGTAACTTGCCTATTTCATCCATCATACAATGGATTTTAAAGTCACCAAACTTACGTGACGCCTTTTCTTTGAATACATTAATCAGCATGATATTGACCATGGCTTTCACCAGAATGTCCGTACCGTCGGAACCTACATTGGCAATCTTCTCCACCCATCCCGTGTCATTATCATTCTCTTTCACGCGGAACTCCAGTTTGAATGTATCGGCAAGCGCCAACCGCCTGCGTCCCGGATCGTCGAGCAGGAATTTCATAAACGACAACAAATGCCGGACAGCCACCGCATTGACATCTTCACGGGAATCCTGCGAGAACAAGTCAACCTTTCCCATATTATATTGGTTCTCATCGCTAAACCGTTTAATCTCCAGCAATAACTGCATCAGTTTATCGCTGCTCTGAAGCGGGCGAAGAGCTATTTCCTTTATTACTCCGGCAAAATTCCGCTTGACAAAATCGTCGTTGATATCCTTTATTGTTCTGTGTATCTCGCTTTCATTACGGGTCAGTCCTCCCACTTCCTGCGAAATCCGGCGGATTATATCCGTATACCGTTCACTGATATGTTTCTGATAATCGGAAATCTTATCATTATCCACAAACTCGCACAGATTGGAAGCGAAATCATAGTAATCCTGTTCTCCAACCAGTTCCGTACGGAAATGAAACGTGTTTTTTGACGAGAAGTTTCCATTGAACTGCGTCACCGCTTTCTTGAATTCTTCTGTTTTTCTGATAGTGGATACGATGAGCGACTTCAACTCTTCCACAATAACATCGCAATTTTTCCGGGTAGGCTTCTCTCCTATTTCTGTCACAGAAGGCGGACAGAAAGTTTCATCTTTCCGGAACATATCCACTTTATTCAATCCATCCTCCAATAAGTGCAATTCCTTGTTAATCCGGTCGAGGTGCTCGTCCGCCCCTTTTTTCTGAACCTGCAACTTCTCCTTTTTCAGAGCGAAACGTTCGTCCAATGCAACTAGCTTCGCATCCTGTTCTTTCTTCCGGCTTCGCGTAGCAGGTTCTTTATCAAACAGTTCCTCCTTGTCTCTTTCATAATAAAGAACTTGCGGGCGGGATTTACCTATATAATCTAATTCTTTATTTATTTCGGCAAGCCTGTCATCATACTTGCGGATAGTGACCGTATCAGCACCCTTTCCATTCAATTCATTCTCCTGCGCCTGCTTCAATTCCTTTTTCCGCTCCGCAGTTTGCTGTTTCATCCGCTCTATCTCTTGCTGAACGCTGGCAACAAACTCCTCCAGTTCCTTCCGGAGTTCCGTCCTGCTACCATTATACACTTTCCGGCAAGCTTTCAACAGTTTTTCCCGTTCCGCCAAATGCTTCTCCTTCTCGCCTTCCGCCACATAAAGACGATGTCCGATTTCATTCAGTTGCGCCTGTAATTCTTCGGTACATCCTCTTTTCCATTCCTCTTCCTTCGTCTTCCATGAGGCGTAATCAGCCTGCAAATTCTTCAATTTTGCAGGAATCTGCATTCGCTCGGCTTCCATCAGATGTTGTTCTTCCAAAATACTATGTATTTGCTTCGAATACTTCTTCTCCAAAGAAGAAACAGCTTCCCCCTCTTCTTCCGTCAGTCGGGTGAGACGGTCGGTACAGAGTTGCCGGGCTGCTTGTTGCCTATCGCGCTCCTGCTTCATTTCCTCGGGAGTGCGGACAGAACGCTCGATTGCTGTCAGATTGAGTGAAACGCCGAACAAAGTAGCTTCCTTATTCACTAATTGAGGTTGCAGTTCATTGTTGTACAACACCAGTTCCTCATCCGCCACCTTGCCTATCGTCTCCTGCCAATCCGGTTTGTTCTTCTCCAGCCATTCACACAAAGAACCTTTTCGTTTCTCAATCAAGGCGTCCAATGTTTGCAACTGTTCTTCAATCGCGCTCCGTTCTTTACGAACGGTCTCCATCTTTGTCTGAAATTCCCATTTCAATTCTTTCACTTTCCATTCACACTCCTGTCTCAACTGCTTTATTTCTCCTTGCTGCTGACGGATGCCAAGTTCCAGTTCCTTGTCCTTTTTGCGCAGTTCGTTAATCCCATCTTCACAATCGGACATTTCCTTTTGATGGGGATGTTCGTATTTCACCTTTTGAAGTTTCAGGTTACACTGTGCCTGTTCGTCGCGCAACTGCCGGATACGATTATCCACAGTCTGCACTTTCTCTTCTTGCGTTACCCTTACTTTTTCTTCTTCCACACGAAGCTGTTGCATCAATTCCTCCTGCTTGCCGGCAATCTCCGCATTCCGAGCATTTATCCGTGCTCGCTGGCTATTCTCAAAAGTACGGAAATCAGCTTCCAGTTTCTCAAACAGCAATCGGTACTTGCTCAAGACATCCTCATAAGCCCTTGTCAGTTCTGATTTCATATTCCGGACTTGTTCAAGTTCCTGAATCAGTAATTCTTCGCAAGATACCCGTTTGATGATTTCTTCAATCTGCATCTGCTCGTAATGCAGACGTTTCTCACGTATCTTTTTGAGCAAATCGTTTATTATACCTATATCCCTAATCAAGCCATCACGCTCATTGGTGTACTTTTGTTGCAGTTCACCCATAAGCCGCAGCAACCGTTCACGTTCCGTCTCGGCTTTAGCCTGTTCTTCCTTCACTAACGGAATCTCATGCAAAGCCTGTTTCTCCGCAAAGTTAAGCTCCGCACGCCCTTCACCAATCTGCTTTTGAGTATAAATCAAGTCACGATAGGCGTTCATTACTTTCTCCGCCATCTTCCGGACAGGCACTTCTCCATTCTTGTTCTTTGTAAACCAAAGCATCACGTCCCTGTATTCCTGCTCGAATTCCTTTATCTGGCTACGATAGAAGTCCAAATCGACAGAGATATCCTCATCACTCATCGAACGGATAATGGTATCTTTTATAAAGTCAGCATCCAGTTTGGAATTTAAAAAGACGTTCTGTATCGTACGGGGAATATTCTGATATTTTGCACTTTCCACAATGGCAAACTTGCGGTAAGGTATCATTTCATGCTTGCGATTATTACCGAAAATAATGTCCCGATACATTTCATAGCTAGTCACTTGTGCAGTAATCTGAATCTTCGAACCGATATGTTCGCGAATGCGTCCCCACTCGGAATGTACCACATTGTGTTCGTCAATGAACCAGTCCTGTTGGAATGGCGCATCAATAAAACGGAAAAACACCCGTCCCTGGGATTTGGCAGCTACCACACAATACGCCCCATTCTCCCGCATCACCTCATAGATAATGTAAGAATTGGCGTATGGAAAGTAAAAAGCATCGAAGCTTTTCTTCTCCTTCGGAATGCCTAGTCTTAGTTTGTCAGCATTATAAAAGAATAGGATGGCACGGAGCAGCGTACTCTTACCGACACCTTGCGTACCTATAAAATGTACATTCCCATCCAACTTCACTTCCGCATACGGAATATGGGCACTGTTCAGAAAAATAATCTTATTCAGGTATCTCATCTTGCACCTCCTCTGAAATTGTGATACAATCAACCAAGTCCTCCATATAATGGAAAGCCGACAATACTTTATACGTCCCGTCAAGTTCGTTTTCTTTCTCTATCAGTCCTATGCTCTCCAGTTCTTTCAGCAGTTTGCCGACTACTTCATCATATTTCTTCTTATCCGAAAACAGTTTAGTTGCCTTTTCTTTCAGTTCGATATCGCATCCTATCTGAATCTCAATATCAGCAGCACGAAACAGAAAGCCCGGGCCGAATGCCGAATGATAGGTTTTCAGGAAACTCAGGTAATCAATCCACTTCTGAATTGCTTCCAGTTTACGTTCCAAATCGACTTTCGATTCCTTGCGAGTAAAGTAGTAATAACCGTCACCACCTTCCAGATAAAAACCGATGCCTTTATAGTAATCATAATAATCGGGCAAATCTTCCTCAATGGCATCATACAAGCGTTTCACTTGGGTAGAGACACTATTGGAAGAAATGAATCCCCCTTTGCTAAGTATATTAAATATCTCTTCAGTATATTTCATAGTCATCTGTTTTTAGCATTCAGCATACATCATTTGGCATATATTAAAGGGTATTCCACTTCATCGGAGATTTCATAAGTATCCGTAAAGCGAAGTTCGTCGGCATACTGTGACGCCAGTTGGCAGAAAAAGATTAATTTCTCTCCACGTGTCACCTCTTTCCGGTAGCGATAGTTCATCACAAAAGAGAACAGATGGGTGCTGGACGCCATAAATGAATTATGCACCTCCTGCAAGTTTACGGTATCTATCATTTGCGACTGCCCATCCAGGTATCCTTCCGGAATGGCATCTGCCAGTTGTTTCATTCCTTTCGGAGTATTTTTCTGCCGCGCGACAAGTTTCTTCAAAATCTGAAAAGCCTCATCGGAAGTCCGTAGATTATCAATAGAAAGCTTGATGCGATAACCGACCTGCGGCTCCATCCAGACGGGATTCTTTTGCGCTGCAACCGAACGGATACTGGTATGTTCTTCCAACAGAAACTGATCTTTCAAATACTTCAGTTTCTTTACTTTCTCGAAAATACGATTCTGATAGTCAATGAGATTCAGGTAATGGATAATTTGCTTCTGGATTTCAATCAGATTGTGATATGAATCGTTCAGCTGTAGTTTCACGTCGCTTACTACATTCCGCATTTGTACGTCCATCGCCACCCGGAAGAAAACAGGCTGTCCGTAGTCTATCAATTCCTCACTTTTACGGATCAGCAGAGCAATATTATTCCGTTTCTCATCAAGCCGGACGAGTTTGGTTTTCTTTATCTTATAATTCGGTTCGTTCTTATAAGTATTATCCATGTTTCTTTTCAAGTCCATCACATTGCGGACTGTAGTCAGAGCGATGTTTTTCAGACAGCGTTTCACTTCACGCTGGTAGTTGTATTTACGTTGCTCGTTATTCTCTTTCAGATAATACTCTATCTGCTCGTTCAGCTTGCTGAGATGTCCTTGTATATAGGCTACATTCACCTCTTCGTTCACTTGCAGCACCTCCTCGAAGAACTTTAGGTAAATGTCTTCCATCTCCAAGAAATCGCCGCTACTACGTATCACTCCGTGATTGATTAAGCTCTGTACCCGCTCCTCCTTATAATCGGTCAGCTCCACCGCGAAATCGTATTTGAAAGAAAGGGAGGTCCGTTTATGAAACATCTCACGTAGCAGTTCCCTCTCTCGGTCGAGCGTACGAACCAATTCATCGATAGAACGAAATGTGCGCATACTGATACGGTTTTAGAATCCTTTGGCCCGTTCGATTGTAAGCAGGCTCCTTTTTTT
>OOAN01001342.1_pt1 | contig 13710 bp, 14 predicted proteins | sample 1671301 | NCBI WGS metagenome assembly OOAN01 (sample SAMN06348142, study PRJEB24527) | human gut metagenome | biome: human gut; feature: ankylosing spondylitis patient; material: feces | host: Homo sapiens | place: China | collected 2015-10
TGGGGGACCAGCTGTCCCGCACCGCGCCGGAGAACTGCCACACCAGCCAGATGTGGCTGAAATCCTCCAGCCCGCGCACGGCGTCGGCGCTGCGGTATTCCGGGGTAAAGATCACCTCGCCCCGCAGGCTGTCCACCAGCCCGCTCTGCCGCGGGATGCCGAACTTGGTGGGAAAGGCAGTGTGGATGTGGGCAATGACCTTCAGGGTCATCTCTTCGGGTGCTGTGGGCATAGGACGCTCCTTGTTCAGTAGATTTTTTCGATGACGGTCTCCGGCGGGATGCCGTACCGGGTGCGGAAGGCCGCCAGTTCCTGCGGGGTGCGGATGAGCTGGACGTCCTCAAAATGGCCGTCCGGGTGCACAAAACCGGCCACCTGCTCCCCGGTGCAGATGCTGCACCGCAAGGCGGGCCGCTGCACGGCCGGGTCGTAGGAGGCAGACGGTTTCTTTTTGGAAAAGAACATGGCAGACCCTCCTTATATGATAAGTTATAAACCGCGGCAGAAGCCCACGGCCCGGCCCTCGATGCGGATCTCGTTCAGCTGGGGACCGGTGTAGACCATGGGCGGGCAGACGGCGGCGTTGTCGGCCAGCAGCATCACAGTGTCGCCCTGCCGGTGAAAATGTTTGAGGGTGGCTTCCTCGCCGATGCGCACCGCGGCGATCTCGCCCTGCTCCACCTCCGGCTGGCAGCGGATGCAGACGATGTCACCGTCGCAGATGGTGGGAGCCATGCTGTCGCCGTGGCAGGTCAGTGCAAAGTCAGCGTGCCACGCCGCCGGAACGCCGATGTACTGCTCGATGTTCTGCTCGGCGGTGATGGGGGTGCCGCAGGCGATGGAGCCTACCAGCGGCACCATGGCCATGGCGGGCAGCGGCTCAAAGCCCGGCGGCGGGCAAGGCACGTCCAGCCCCAGCAGATAGGCCGGGGTGGTCTCCAGTGCCGCGGCCAGCTCTTCCAGCTTTGCCTGCGGGATGTCGTTGACCCCTTTTTCCAGCTTGGTGATGGAGGATTTGGAGCGGTAGCCCATGCGCTGGGCCAGCTGCTCCTGCGAGAGGCCCAGTTCTTCGCGCCGCAGCCGGACGCGGGTGGAAAGTTCGGACATAGACGCCTCCGTTCAAAAACGAATGGTTGTGCGGTGAAATGGGTGCTTCTGGAGGCAGTATACCAGAAAAGTGGGCGAAAATCAACTTTTTTCGCGCGATTTTTGAAAATCGGTTGACAGACAATCAACCTGCGACTATACTACAACCAAAGATTGTTGAACGACGTGAAACCGACAAAAAAGGAGCGGAGAACATGGCCAATACCAGACTGATCGAAGAATACATCCGCGACAGCGGCTACAAGCTGCGGCATGTGGCCCGCGCGCTGAACATCAGCGAGAGCGCGCTGCACAGCAAACTGCAGGGGCAGACCCAGTTCAAACTGAACGAAGCCGAAAATCTGTCGGCGATGCTGGGAATGACGATGTCGGAGCGGGATGCCTGCTTTTTTGACACCCAGAACCGCTATGAGCGCAGCCTGGCCGCTGCAGAAAGGAGAAAGCCGAAATGACAAAACAACAGCGTGATGCCACCCGCAGCGCCCTGCTGGCCTATGGCCGGCGGCAGTGGGCGCGGTCGCCGGCGAACCGCCGGTGGGAAAAGGCCATTGAGGACAGCATGGCCTATTACAAGGAAGCGGATCCCATCCGGGCCGATCTGCTGCAGCTGCGCTATCTGCAGCACCGCAAGGAGGCCGACGTGCTGGAACAGCTGCACATCGGCCGCACGACCTACCAGAAAGCGGAACTGGACCTGCTGAGCACCATTGCGGTGTATGCCGCCCAGAACGGTGCCTTCAACTGAAGAGATGCTGATAAAATCCCATTGATTTCCGCAGCAGGAAGTCGGTGGGATTTTTGCGTCGGAAGAAAACTGCCGCGACCCGGCCAATGGAGCGGATCAATAAAAACATGCCTCGTAATATACAAAAAATATAATAAAATGTTGAAAATGACTGGAATAGTTGCTATAATGACGATGCGGATAAAAAGAGAACATGATATAGCATAATAATCTGCTTCCTGCATTTGCGGGATTGCTCCAATGATTTAGCACAATGAGGGATTTTCCCCGCATTTGCGGGGGTAACAGAAGAAAAACAGAGTAAAAATCGCTGAAAGACGTGAAAGTCCTGTTTATGGGACGGCATGTCTGTTATTCTTTGCTTATCAGAAAAACACCGGCTGCCAATGGGAACGATGTTTTGGAGGTGGAACGATGAAACGACCGGAACGATCCTGCAAGGTACGGCGTTTTGCAGGCAAAACAGACCCGGACAACAGCAGTCTGTGGCTGCCGCTCTGGATGCATCTGCAGGACACAGCAGGCATTATGCGGTTTCTGGTGCAGCAGTGGCTGCCGGAAAGTGTGCGGCGGAATCTGGACCTGGACGAGGAAATGCTGACCCGGACTGTCGTTTTTCTGGGGTGGGTCCACGATATCGGGAAAATCACGCTGGCCTTTGCCGGCCCGATCATGAGTCTGCTGCCGGAGGCAAAACAGCGGTTGGAGGAGGATACCGAGCTCCGCTGGAACGAGCAGGAAAAGAAATTTTCCCACCATGCGCTGGCCGGGGAGGCAATCCTGCGGGAGCTGGGCTGCCCGGAAGGGTTGGCCTCGGTCGTGGGGGCACACCACGGCAAGCCGCAGGAGGCAAATAATGTTCTGGACCAGCTGGAGGATGGAGTGTACGAAACGAACTACTGGCCCAAAGGACGGAAAACATTCTGGTGGAGCTGCTGGCAGGAACTGTTCGATCACGCCCTGCAGGAAAGCGGATTTTCTGACGTGAAAGAGCTGCCGGAGCTGTCGGTCCCGACGGAACTCCTTCTGACCGGCCTGCTCATCATGGCGGACTGGATCGCCAGCAATCCCCGGTATTTCCCGCTGATCCCGGTAGAGGAACTGGGCGACGAGAGCCTTTATCCGGCCCGCGTGGAACGGGCATGGCAGAAATTCGCGCCGACCCTTCCCTGGGAAGTGCAGGAGGCCGCGGCGGACCCGGCGGAGTTCCGGGAGCGGTTCGGCTTTCTTCCGAACGAAGTGCAGCAGGCTATGCTGGAGGCTGTGAACAACGCACAGGAACCGGGCATTTTTATTCTGGAAGCCCAGATGGGCGTGGGCAAAACCGAGGCCGCGCTGGCAGCAGCGGAGGTTCTGGCACAGCGCTGCGGGGAGGGCGGCATCTTCTTTGGTCTGCCGACCCAGGCCACCGCCAACGGCATTTTTGGGCGGCTGCTGGACTGGGCGCAGAAACAGTCGGATGGGCTGGAACACTCCATCCGGCTGGCGCACGGCATGGCGCAGCTGAATACAGACTATTTGAAATTGCAGCAGGAACCGGTGCCGGTGGAGGATGACGCCGACGACCCGGAGGAACGGGTGATGGTGCACCAGTGGTTTCAGGGCAGCAAACAGGCGCTTCTGGCCAACTTTGTCATTGGCACGGTGGATCAGCTGCTGATGGCGGCCTTGCAGCAGAAGCATGTGATGCTGCGGCATCTCGGTCTGGCGGGCAAGGTGGTGGTGATCGATGAGTGTCATGCCTACGACGCCTACATGAATTGTTATCTGGACCGGGCACTGAACTGGCTGGGAGAGTACCGGGTGCCGGTGATCCTGCTTTCGGCCACACTGCCCGCCAAGCGGCGCACCGAACTTGTGACCGCATATCTCAACCGGAAAACGCTGCCGGATGCACCCTGGAAAACCTGCCGCGGCTACCCGCTGCTGACCTGGACGGACGGAGACCAGGTGCAGCAAACCGGCATTCCGCTGCACACACCGCCGCGCCGGGTGACGATGGAATCCCTGACGGAGGAACATCTGCCGGAAATGCTGCAGAACGCGCTGCGGGAGGGTGGCTGTGCAGGCGTGATCGTCAACACGGTGCGGAAAGCGCAGGACCTTGCGGCCCGCCTGCGAGAAGAGCTGCCGGAATTTGAAGTGCTTGTGTTCCACGCACAGTTCCTGATGCCTGACCGCGCCGAAAAGGAACAACGCCTGATGGAACGCATCGGCAAGCGCTCGACCCCAGCGCAGCGCGACCGGCTGATCGTGGTGGGTACGCAGGTGCTCGAGCAGTCACTGGATATCGATTTCGATTACATGATTACGGAACTGTGCCCGATGGACCTGCTGCTGCAGCGCATCGGACGGCTGCACCGGCATCCGGGCCGGGCGCGTCCGCAGCCGGTGCAGGAAGCCCGCTGTGCAGTGCTGGACACCGGGACCGAGGAATTTGACGAGGGCAGTGCAGCCATCTATGGCGAATGGCTGCTCGGACGTACCCGGAAGCTGCTGCCGAAGGAACTGCAGCTGCCTGCGGATATCGCCCGGCTGGTACAGGACACCTACGGCTGGGAGCCGGACTGCCTGCCCGCAGACCCGCAGAGCACAGCGGCACGGGGAACATATGAGCTGGAACAGGCCAAGAAGCAGCGCAGCGCCAAGGCCTTTGCCATTTCGTCGCCGAGAGCATGCGGTGATGCGCTGGACGACTGGATGAATGAGGTCGGGGCGACCAGCGACGCCGGTGCCCGTGCCGCTGTGCGCGACGGCGACCCGTCCATTGAGGTGCTGGTCATGATGCGGGACAGCAGCGGCAATGTCCGCTTCCTGTCTGGGAAAGGCGAGACGGCCGGTGCCTGTGTGGCACTGGATCAGCCGCCGCAGCCGGAGCAGGCGCTGGAGATCGCGCGGCAGAAGCTGCGGCTGCCGGGATATTTCAGCAAAAAATGGAACGTACAACAAACCATCGACGCACTGGAACAGGAAAACCGGAAGCGCTTTGCGGCATGGCAGCTCTCGCCGCTGCTGCGCGGGGAGCTGATCCTGCTACTGGACGAGCATCACACGGCACACCTTGCCGGGCAGGTGCTGCACTACGACCGTGAGAACGGCCTGACCTATCAGAAGGAGGATGAGGATGGAGACAATGGAGTTTAACCTGCTGCGGGAACCGTGGGTCCGGGTGCGGACACAGGACTGCACTGTGCAGGAAGTCTCGCTGACCGACGCACTGCTCCATGCACACGCGTATGTGGACCTTGCGGGCGAGATGCCCACACAGGACGCCGCCATGCTGCGGCTGCTGCTGGCGGTGCTGCACACCGTGTTCTCCCGCGTGGATGGGAACGGTGTACCGACACCGTTTGAAGAACCCCGGGATGCTCTGCAGCGCTGGGGCAAATTGTGGCAGTTGGGGCACTTCCCGGAACAGCCGATCCGGGATTACCTGGACAAATGGCAGGACCGCTTCTGGCTGTTCCACCCGGAACGCCCCTTCTGGCAGGTGCCGGAGGTCAGAAATGGAATAGAATTTGGTGGAAAAAAGTTAAACGGAGAACGTTCGGAAAGCGGACATACGGTTCGATTGTTTCAGAATGTTTCAGGAGGCGAATGCGAAAAACTGACCTATGCGCAGGCAGCACGATGGCTGGTATATCTGAACGGATATGATGAACGAGGAGGACGACCTAAGGCAGGAAACAAACCACGACATGGCGTTGGTTGGCTGGGACAAATCGGCTTCATTATTGTCAAGGGAAAAAATCTATTTGAAACATTGATGAGAAACATGGTTTTGGCAGAAAGGGAAGAAGATTTACTGGAAGAACAAAAACCATGTTGGGAATTAAATCAGATACGGACAGAACAAAGTACGGAAGTCCCCATGCCATGGAATGCAGCAGAGCTGCTAACACTTCAGTCAAGACGGATTATTTTAAAGCGTTCACTGGACATGAAAGGTGTAGCAGGATATGAACTTTTGGGCGGCGATTATATAGAACCCCGGGACGCTTTCTCTGAGAAGATGACGATTTGGAGAAGGGTTTCAAAAGAGAACGAAAAAAGAGTGTACATGCCGCAACAACATGATCCAAGCAGACAGCTGTGGAGAGAGTTTCCGGCGATTCTGAATAAAGAAAGCCATAAGCCGGGCGTTCTGAATTGGAATCTTCAACTTCAAAATAAGGGAATCTTAAGCAGAAAAGAGCAAATTGTATTTCAAATTGTTGGAGTCCGATATGATGAACAGGAAGCATCTGTTAAGGACTGTTACACGGATCAGCTTTCCGTGCAGTTGGAACTTTTAAATGTGTTAGGACGCCGATGGACAGAAAGAATTGAGAGAGAAGTACAAAATTGTATGGAGGCCGCAGAAAAAATCGGACAGCTTGATAAGGGGTTGAAGCTTGCGGGAGGGCTGGACCCCAGTAGATTCAAAGCATTCAAGGATGCACAAAAAATGACCGAAGCCGCCCGCGCGCAGTTCTATTTTGCGGTAGACCAGCCGTTCCGGCGGTGGCTGCAAGGCATTGACCCAGAGACGGATGAACCGGTCGAGAAAGCGGCCGAGTGGCAGGAGCAGGCATACCGGCTTGCGGCAGAATTGGGCAGACAGATGGTGGAACAGGCGGGGACCGCTGCATTCATCGGGCATCGCGTTCCGGATAAAAAGAATCCGGAAAAGAGTTATCTGTATACTGCGCCCAAGGCCTACAACATCTTTCTATATGGCCTGCGGAAGCTGTACCCGAAACAGGATGAAGGAGGGACAGAATGAAAACCAATGAGGTGAAAGCCTGCGTGACACAGCAGCTGCGTCGGCTGCAAGTTCTGCCGGAGCCGCAGAGACGGGCCGAGCTTGCCGAGCTGCGCCGGGGCGTGGGGCGTCAGCCCGGAGATCTGCCTGCGTTGTGGGGCGCTCTGCTGGCCGACATGCCGGAGCAGCTGCAGGGCAGCAATGGCCCGTCAAAGGCGGAATGGGCCGTCTATACGGCGTTGACCCTGTTTGCCCTGCACCAGCAGGGGGAAGCCGGTGTTTCCATGAACCAGCCGGGCAGCACACTGGGCGGTGCAGTGCGGCAGCTGGCCGAAAAAACGGCTGCCGGGCAGGACTGGACCGAGAGCAGCGTGCTCCGGCGGTTCAACGCGCTGGCAACGGCGGATTCCATGCCGGAAGTCTCGTACCACCTGCGCGGGATGATCCAGCTGCTGCGGCGGGAAGGGATCCCGCTGGATTATCCGCAGCTGGCCGAGGATCTGTATCAATACCAGTTTGTGGACGGTGCGCCGAATGTCCGTTTGCGGTGGGGCCGGGACCTTTATGCGAGCCCCACGGAGAAAACCAAAGAGAACGAAAAGGAGAATTGAGATGGATACCAAACGCCTGTATGTTGATTTTCATGTTCTGCAGACCGTGCCGCCCAGCTGCGTTAACCGCGACGACACCGGCAGCCCCAAGACCGCTGTCTATGGCGGGGCCGTCCGTGCCCGGGTGTCCTCGCAGGCGTGGAAGCACGCCATGCGCGTGATGTTCACCGGGGAAATGAGCGATGCAGTTGAGACCGGTTACCGCACCAAGAAGGGCACGGATCTGGTGGCAAAGCAGATCAAAGCCCTTGCTCCGGATGCGGATGCCTTCAAGCTGACACAGGAAATCTTTAAGATGCTGAAGATCAAGGCTGACGAGGATGGCACCAAAGCATTGTTCTTCCTGAGCGATGCACAGGCAAAGGCGCTGGCAAAGCTGGCGGTGGAAGGCTGCAAGGACAAGAATCGGTATAAGGAGGCTTTGAAAGAGGCTCCCTCTGTGGACATGGCGCTGTTTGGCCGCATGGTGGCAGATGACCCGTCGCTGAACTACGACGCTGCCGCACAGGTGGCCCACAGCATCTCCACCCACACCGTGCAGAACGAGTTCGACTATTTCACCGCCGTGGACGACTGTGCCCCGGAGGACAACGCCGGTGCCGGGCATCTGGGCACGGTGGAATACAATTCCGCCACCCTGTACCGCTATGCGACGGTCAATGTTCTGGAGCTGGTGCGCACGCTGGGCGCAGAGCGGGCGGCACAGACGGTCCGGGCGTTCGGTGAGGCGTTCATCCGCTCCATGCCCACCGGCAAGCAGAACAGCTTTGCCAACCGCACCCTGCCGGATGCCGTTTACATCACCCTGCGGCAGGACCAGCCGGTGAACCTCTGCGGTGCCTTTGAAAAGCCGGTGCGCAAGAGCGAAGAAGGCTATGCAGAACCGTCCAAGATGGCGCTGAAACAGTATGCAAAGGAACTCTACAATACCTTTGCAGAGGCACCGGAGCAGAGCTTTACGGTGGGTACCGGGCTGGAAGAACTGGCACAGCCCATGCCGCTGAACACCATGCTGGCGGCACTGGAAAAGGCCGTAGAGGAGAAGCTGTCCGGGAATGAGGTGTGACCATGGCGACCTTATTGCTTCGACTGGCTGCACCCCTGCAGTCCTGGGGTTCGGACTCCAAGTTTGAGACCCGCAAGACCGACCGGGAACCCACCAAGAGCGGCGTGGTCGGCCTGTTGGCGGCGGCGCTGGGGCTGCGCCGGGACGACACGGAGGGCCTTGCCCGGCTGAACGGCCTGCGCTTTGCCGTGCGGGCAGACCAGGAGGGCAGCCTGCTGGTGGATTTTCACACCGCCAAAAGCCGGGACACCTCCTATGTGACCTACCGCCACTATCTGCAGGATGCCGTTTTTCTGGCAGGGCTGGAAAGCGAGGACGAAGCTCTGCTGCGGGTGCTGGAAGCGGCTCTGCGGCACCCGGTCTACCCGCTGTATCTGGGGCGGCGCTCCTGCCCGCCCACCCTGCCGCTCTGTCTGGGCATCCGGCAGGGGAGCCTGCTGGACGTCCTCCGGACGGAACCCATGCAGGGACGAAAACCGGAAACAGGGAAGCTGCGCATCGTGGCCGACGCCGACCCGGCAGACCCTGCAGCAGTGCCCCGGCAGGATCTGCCGATGTCCTTCAGCCCGGTGCACCGGCAGTACGGGTTCCGCCCGGTGCGGGAATGGCGGCTGGACCGGCCGGAAATGCCGGAACCGACGGAGCACGACCCCATGGCGGAATTGCAGAATTGAGGTGAGATGCAATGTATTTGTCCCGCGCAGAACTTGACCCCGCCCGCCGCAGTACCATGATCGCACTGACTTCTCCACAGAAGTTCCACGGCGCGGTGGAAAACTCGTTCTCCGGCGAACGACGCCGCAGGCTGTGGCGGCTGGACAGCCTGAACGGAAAACTGTATCTGCTGCTGCTTAGCGAGGCGCTCCCCGACCTGACCGGACTGTGTGCGCAGTTCGGGACGGGAGCCGCACCGGAAATGCGCCGCTACGAGCCGCTGCTGGAACGGGTGACCCCGGGCAGCTGTTGGCAGTTCCGTCTGACGGCAAATCCGACCCGCACCCGGAAAGACCCGGCGGACCCGCTGGCGCGGGGTGCCCTGAAGCCCTGCTATCTGGAAGCGGAGCAGGAACAGTGGCTGCTGGAGCAGGCCGGGAAGCACGGCTTTGCCCTGACGGAGGGCGCTTTTCAGGTGACCCGGAAACAGACCTGTCACTTCCGGAAGAACGGAAAGCGGCCGGTCACATTGCTGGCGGTGACCTATGAGGGCATCCTGCAGGTGACCGACCCGGAAGCGTTCCGGGAGATGCTGTGTCAGGGCATTGGCCGCGGCAAAGCCTACGGCCTTGGCCTGATGACCATCCTGCACGGAGGAAGCAGCCATGGATGATGTGCCGGGCATGATCCGCCCTGATCTGCAGGCGCTGCCGCAGGTCCGGGACCGGATGACCTTTCTGTACCTGGAACACTGCACGCTGGGCCGTCAGGACGGTGCCATCACGGTGACGGATGAAAAGGGCATCGTTCAGATCCCGGCGGCGGGCATTTCGGTGCTGCTGCTCGGCCCCGGCACCCGTGTGACCCACCGTGCCATGGAGCTGATGGGAGACGCCGGCGTGGGCGCGGTCTGGGTCGGGGAGCACGGCGTGCGCTATTATGCCCACGGCCGCCCGCTGACCACCCATTCCCGGATGCTCATCCGTCAGGCGGAACTGGTCAGCAACCACCGGAAGCATCTGGATGTGGTGCGCAAAATGTATCAGCTGCGTTTTCCGGAGGAGGACGTCTCCCATCTGACGATGCAGCAGCTGCGCGGCCGGGAGGGCAGCCGTGTGCGGAACGTCTACCGCAAGGCGTCCAAAGAAACTGGCGTGCCGTGGAGCGGGCGGCTGTACCGCCCGGAGGATTTTGCATCCGGGGATCCAGTCAATCAGGCGCTGTCTGCTGCGCATGCCTGCCTGTACGGGCTGGCCCATGCGGTCATTGTGGCGCTGGGGTGTGCACCGGGGCTGGGATTCGTGCACGTCGGGCATGAGTGCTCTTTCGTGTACGACATTGCCGACCTGTACAAGGCGGAGGTGACCATCCCAATCGCATTTGAGGTGGCGGCGCAGGCCCCGGAGGACCTGCCTGCCGTCGTGCGCCGCCGTGTCCGGGATGCTATGGTGGAGCATCATATTCTGGAACGGATGGTCCACGACATCCGCTGGCTGCTGCTGACCGAGGAGGAACAGACGGAAGAGCCGGATGTGGTTTACCTCTGGGATAATAAGGTCGGTGCGGTGTCAAACGGCATCAATTACTTTGACCGGGAAGCGGGTGAGGAGCCATCGTAGTTCTGACCATGACCAACTGCCCGCCCCGCCTGCGCGGCGACCTGTCCAAGTGGCTGTGTGAGATCAACACCGGCGTTTATGTGGGCAATGTGAGCAGCCGCGTCCGGGATGCAGTGTGGGACCGTGTCTGCCAGAACCTGAAAAACGGGCAGGCGACACTGGTCTACACGGCGGCAGGGGAGCAGCGGATGGAGTTCCGCACCCACAACACCAGCTGGGAAGCTGTGGATTTTGACGGCATCAAGCTGATGCGCCGCCCGCTGCCCCAGACGCAGACCGAGGCGATGGACCTGAAACCGGGGTTCAGCAAGGCGGCAAAGTACCAGATGGCACAAAAAATGGCACAGCGGACTGCCCGAAAGCCCGGAAAAAACGATTACACGGTAATCGACCTGGAAACGACCGGCCTGCACGCGGCGACGGACTCGATCGTGGAGTATGGGGCCGTCCGGGTGCGGGACGGGCAGCCGACGGAAGAATTTTCGGCCCTGGTGCACCTGCAAACTCCGCTGCCTGCGGAGATCACGCAATTGACGGGAATCACACAGTCGGAACTGGAAGGCGGGATGGACGCGGCCGCTGCGCTGGAAACATTTCTGGAATTTGTAGGCAAAGATGCTCTGGTGGGGTACAACCTGCAATTTGATCTGGAATTCCTGCGCGCGGCCTGTACGCGAAACCAGAAGCCGATACTGACCAACCGGAAGATCGACCTTTTGCCGCTTGCGCGGCGGAAGGTGATAGGCGTTGCCAACTTTAAGCTGCTCACACTGGTACGGCATTTTGGGCTGGCAGACAGGGTGGAGCACAGGGCCCTGCCCGACTGCCGCCTGACACAGAGGCTCTATGCAAAACTGAATGAAACAGGCACAGGATGCAACTGAAATGGCCGATGCGATGGGATCTTTTTAGTCTTTTCCCCGCACACGCGGGGGTGATCCCGCAAGCAATATCATCTCGGCAGCTATGACACGCTTTTCCCCGCACACGCGGGGGTGATCCTTGAGAGAGAAGTTCCCGGCAAGTTTTCCATTGCTTTTCCCCGCACACGCGGGGGTGATCCCTGGCTATCTGGCTGGGCAGGACGGCGGTAATACTTTTCCCCGCACACGCGGGGGTGATCCCATTTTGTGAGGTCCACAATGTAGTCATGCAAACTTTTCCCCGCACACGCGGGGGTGATCCCCTGAGCGTAAACAGTATGCCGTTCCGGGCATACTTTTCCCCGCACACGCGGGGGTGATCCCTACCTAGAGTAGACATTTTTTGGATTGTCAAACTTTTCCCCGCACACGCGGGGGTGATCCCCTGCTCGGCGTGCTTAATATCCTTCCAGACCGCTTTTCCCCGCACACGCGGGGGTGATCCTTCCGGGTTACCTCGGTGGCCCTCATCCAGCCCCTTTTCCCCGCACACGCGGGGGTGATCCCCAGATCACAGGCGAAATGCGGAGCACCTACGCCTTTTCCCCGCACACGCGGGGGTGATCCTGTATTATGAGCAGCTTGCCATAGACGACCCAGCTTTTCCCCGCACACGCGGGGGTGATCCCATCCTCGAACCGGAATACCGGGAACGATACGACTTTTCCCCGCACACGCGGGGGTGATCCCCGGCAGAAGGTGAGCCGTGACGGCGTGGCTTACTTTTCCCCGCACACGCGGGGGTGATCCTTTGGGCACCCACACGGCCCGTAAGTACGCCGCCTTTTCCCCGCACACGCGGGGGTGATCCCTGTCGCGGCTCATCAGCGGCACACAAGCCTTTCTTTTCCCCGCACACGCGGGGGTGATCCCATACGGCTGGTATGTGGGTGCCCGGGAATACTCTTTTCCCCGCACACGCGGGGGTGATCCCGGTAATGTCGCCGTCCACGGCCAGCGGTTCGGCTTTTCCCCGCACACGCGGGGGTGATCCTAGCGGGTTCACCATTTGCCAGCTTGTTAAACACTTTTCCCCGCACACGCGGGGGTGATCCCGGCGGGGCCGTCGGAATCCGGAAGGGGTGGCCCTTTTCCCCGCACACGCGGGGGTGATCCTCGCTTTGATGCCGCAGCGAGAAACCACTTCCCCTTTTCCCCGCACACGCGGGGGTGATCCCCATTCGAGAACGCTCTCTTTTGAGAGGGGAGACTTTTCCCCGCACACGCGGGGGTGATCCCTCGATGTACTTTCTGGAACCATCGTCCATCCTCTTTTCCCCGCACACGCGGGGGTGATCCCGCCGCCAGCTTCTCCCAATGCTTTGCTTGCGTCTTTTCCCCGCACACGCGGGGGTGATCCCGAGACCGGCGCAATCAATCCGTGCGTGCCGCACTTTTCCCCGCACACGCGGGGGTGATCCCTACTCCGAGTTGTCATTTTTTGGATTGTCAAACTTTTCCCCGCACACGCGGGGGTGATCCCTGAGGTGACCCGCAATTATGCCAAGGGGTCCCCTTTTCCCCGCACACGCGGGGGTGATCCCTGACCTCTCCGGTGTGAGCTGGTAGGTGATGACTTTTCCCCGCACACGCGGGGGTGATCCCTTGATACTATTAGGGATAACGTTCAGCGCCAACTTTTCCCCGCACACGCGGGGGTGATCCCTTCGGTGGCCCGCAGCCAGCCGCGCACCGCACCTTTTCCCCGCACACGCGGGGGTGATCCCTACCCGCAGTAGACATTTTTTGGAAAGGAGCCCTTTTCCCCGCACACGCGGGGGTGATCCCACTGTTACCGTCCCTCAGGGTTTCGGGGTTCTCTTTTCCCCGCACACGCGGGGGTGATCCTAAATGCATGTGCGGGTGGTATGTATCATACGCCTTTTCCCCGCACACGCGGGGGTGATCCCAGTGATGCCAGCGGCGCACAGTATCGGTTGCACTTTTCCCCGCACACGCGGGGGTGATCCCCCACGCCTAAGTCCTGATTATGCTGCCATTGCCTTTTCCCCGCATACGCGGGGGTGATCCCTCGAGGGGGCATCATCTCTATGCAGGATGATTCTTTTCCCCGCACACGCGGGGGTGATCCCGGAATTTCCGCAAAAGAAGTGGCAAAAACCCTCTTTTCCCCGCACACGCGGGGGTGATCCCGCAGCAACGAAAACGTTGAAGTAGTTTTCGACCTTTTCCCCGCACACGCGGGGGTGATCCTGGACGCTGAACCTGTCAGCGTTTGTG
>OOAN01001348.1_pt1 | contig 13665 bp, 10 predicted proteins | sample 1671301 | NCBI WGS metagenome assembly OOAN01 (sample SAMN06348142, study PRJEB24527) | human gut metagenome | biome: human gut; feature: ankylosing spondylitis patient; material: feces | host: Homo sapiens | place: China | collected 2015-10
TGCCCTACGCTATATAATTAAGCCCTTTCAGGGCACTCCGCAAAATTATCATTTACTATTCCGAGATATAAGTCATGACAGTTTTTTAATCGTCAAATAGCAAATTAATAAAATGAAAGCAATCTTTTGTATCACAGGGCTTGCCATACAAGGTTTGACAATATCAGCCCAGGCGCAAACCGGCAAACCGAATATTGTGGTTATTATGACCGATCAGCAGCGTGCCGATTTGTGCGGCAGGGAAGGTTTTCCGCTGGAAGTGACTCCCTTTGTCGACCGGTTGGCGCAAGAGAATGTATGGTTCAATAAGGCATACACTGTGATGCCAGCCAGCTCTCCGGCACGTTGTTCCATGTTCACCGGGCGTTTTCCTTCCGCCACTCACGTACGCACGAATCATAATATTCCTGACATTTCCTATCAACAGGACTTAGTGGGCGTATTGAAAGAAAACGGATATAAAACAGCATTGGTCGGCAAGAATCACGCTTACCTGAAACCTGCCGACCTTGATTTCTGGTCTGAATACGGACACTGGGGAAAGCACAAAAAGACGACTCCCGCAGAGAAGGAGACTGCCCGTTTCCTGAATCAGCAAGCCAGGGGGCAATGGTTGGAGCCATCTCCCATCTCGCTGGAAGAACAGCATCCCACCAAAATCGTGAACGAAGCACTGGCATGGATTAAGCAGCAGAAAGAAAATCCTTTCTTCGTATGGGTCTCTTTTCCGGAACCTCACAACCCTTATCAGGTATGTGAACCCTATTACTCCATGTTCTCCCCCGATAAGCTTCCTGTCTTAAAGACCTCCCGTAAGGATTTGGCAAAGAAAGGAGAGAAATACCGTATTCTGGCGCAACTGGAAGACGCGTCCTGCCCGAACCTGGAACAAGACTTGCCTCGAATCCGTGCCAACTATATCGGAATGATCCGGTTGATAGACGATCAGATCAAGAGACTGATCGAATCATTGAAAGCCAGCGGACAATATGAAAACACCATCTTTGTCGTACTCTCCGACCACGGTGACTACTGGGGGGAATACGGATTGATCCGTAAAGGAGCCGGACTTTCCGAAAGCCTCGCACGTATCCCGATGGTATGGGCAGGATATCACATCAAGAACCAGCCTGCCCCTATGGATAGCCACGTATCGATAGCCGACCTTTTCCCCACCTTCTGCTCTGCCATCGGTGCCGAAATACCGGCAGGAGTTCAGGGCCGTAGCTTGTGGCCGATGCTGACCGGAAAAGCTTACCCTAAAGAAGAATTCTCCAGCATGGTCGTACAACAAGGCTTCGGAGGAGCTGATGTCGGACTGGATGCCTCCTTGACTTTTGAGCAGGAAGGAGCATTGACTCCCGGCAAAATAGCCCACTTTGACGAACTGAATACCTGGACGCAAAGCGGTACCTCACGCATGATAAGAAAGGATGATTGGAAACTGGTTATGAATCATTATGGCAACGGAGAACTCTATAATTTAAAGAAAGATCCTTCGGAGATTCATAATCTGTTTGGCGAGAAGAAATACAGCGAAATTCAAACAGAACTTCTGACCCGTTTACTGGCATGGGAGTTGCGTTTGCAGGACCCGCTGCCTCTCCCGCAAAGACGTTACCATTTTAAACAGAATCCATTTAATTATCTCCATCCGGAACACTAAAAAATAAGAAGATTGTACATACCTACGGATATTAAAAACATGATTCCATGAAGTCTGCCCCGCAACGGCCTATTTTTGTATCCGTAAACATAAAACAGAAATATATGAAATTGATTTTGCGATTAGGATTGATCTTGTTTACAGGATTTATTTCCATCTCTACAGCATCAGCACAGTTATATGGAACGGCAGATACAAACGCTCCGGAACTACGTGTTCCGACATCTGTAAAGCCGGCATTTGATTATTGGATGAGGGACACTTGGGCTACGCTAGGTCCCGACGGTTATTATTATATCACAGGAACGACCTCTACCCCCGACCGTTACTTTCCGGGACAGAGGCATTGCTGGGACTGGAACGACGGTCTGTACCTGTGGCGTTCCAAAGATATGAAGTCCTGGGAAGCCAGAGGACAAATATGGTCGATGGAAAAAGACGGAACCTGGCAAAAGAAACCGAAAGTATATAAAGCAGGAGAGAAATATCAGAAGAAATCCATCAACGGTGATCCGATGGACAACCGCTTTCATGCAGTGTGGGCTCCGGAAATGCATTATATCAAAAGCGCGAAGAACTGGTTTATCGTTGCCTGCATGAATGAGTCGGCAGGCGGGAGAGGTTCTTTTATTTTGCGGAGCAAGACCGGAAAACCGGAAGGTCCGTATGAGAATATCGAAGGCAATAAAGACAAAGCCATCTTCCCGAACATCGACGGAAGTTTGTTCGAAGATACGGACGGCACTGTCTACTTTGTCGGGCACAACCATTATATCGCCCGTATGAAACCGGATATGAGCGGATTTGCCGAGGAACTGAAAACATTGAAAGAGAAAAAATATAATCCGGAACCGTATATTGAAGGAGCGTTTATCTTCAAATATGATAACAAATATCACCTCGTACAGGCTATATGGTCGCACCGTACGTCGGAGGGAGATACCTATATCGAGAAAAAGGGAGTAACCTCGCCGAAGACACGTTATAGTTACGACTGCATCATCTCGACAGCCGATAATGTGTATGGTCCCTATAGCGAACGCTACAATGCCATCACGGGAGGAGGACACAACAATCTTTTCCAGGATAAGGATGGAAACTGGTGGGCTACCATGTTCTTCAATCCGCGTGGGGCACAGGCGGCAGAGTATAAAGTGACGTGCCGTCCCGGATTAATTCCGATGATCTATGAGAATGGTAAATTCAAACCCAACTTTAATTATAATACTAAATGAAAACTTCTTTATTGATAGCAGGCAGCCTGGCTCTGGTCCCGATGACGTATGCGCAGGACAAACCGAATATTATTATCATACTGGCTGACGATTTGGGCTTCTCCGATCTCGGCTGTTTCGGTGGTGAGATTCATACACCGGTGTTGGATAAACTGGCAAAGAATGGCGTCCGTATGACGCAGATGTATAACAGTGCACGCAGTTGCCCGTCCCGTGCCAACCTGTTGACGGGACTTTATCCGCATCAGACGGGATTGGGACACATGGACGGCAGTCATCCTGCTTGGCCGAAAGGATATTCCGGTTTCCGTTCCAATTCGGATAACGTCACGATTGCGGAAGTCCTGAAAGATGCCGGATACTTTACGGCGATGTCGGGAAAGTGGCATCTGGGGAATAAATCAAATCCCATTCTTCGTGGGTTTCAGGAATATTACGGACTGTTGGGCGGATTCAACTCTTTCTGGAATCCGGCAGTATATACCCGTTTGCCGAAAGACCGTACGCCCAGACACTATGAGGAAGGAACTTTCTACGCTACCAATGTGATAACGGATTATGCGATTGACTTTATCGACCAGGCACATCAGGAGAAGAAACCGTTGTTCCTGTATCTGGCCTATAACGCTCCCCATTTCCCTTTGCACGCACCGAAAGAAGTGACCGATAAATATATGTCTCTCTATATGCAGGGATGGGACAAGATTCGTGACGCCCGCTGGAAACGGATTGTGGACCTGAAACTTATGCAGGGAAAGCCGGCACTTAGTCCGCGTGGTGTAGTTCCCGAAAGTCTGTTTGAAGATGAAACGCATCCGCTACCGGCATGGGATTCATTGACGAAAGATCAGCAGACCGACCTCGCACGCCGTATGTCCATTTTTGCCGCTATGGTAGATGTGATGGACGCGAACATCGGCCGGGTAGTGGATGAATTGAAGAAAAACGGTGAGTTGGACAATACGTTTATCATGTTTATGTCCGATAACGGAGCTTGTGCCGAATGGCACGAATTCGGTTTCGACAAACAGACCGGAGTCGAATACCATACCCATACCGGAGAAGAACTCGACCAAATGGGTTTGCCCGGAACCTATCATCATTACGGTACAGGCTGGGCAAATGTTTGCTGCACGCCGTTCACGCTCTATAAACATTATGCACACGAAGGAGGTATTTCCACTCCGTGTATCATTTCCTGGGGTAATCATGTGAAGAACAAAGGCGGACTGAATCATCAGCCTGCACAATTCTCCGATATCATGTCTACCTGTGTGGAACTGGCAGGAGCCACTTATCCGAAAGAATATCAGGGAAGAGCGATTCTGCCTACGGCAGGTCAGTCTATCCTTCCGATTGTGAAAGGAAAGAAGATGCCCGAAAGATATATTTATGCCGAGCATGAAGGCAACCGCATGGTGCGTAAAGGTGACTGGAAGCTGGTTTCCGCCAACTTCAAGGGAGATGAATGGGAATTGTACAACATCAAGGAAGACCGTACCGAACAGTACAACCTGATCGGTAAATATCCTGAAATGGCAAAAGAATTGGAAACAGCCTATTTCGAATGGGCGGACAAGAGTGATGTTTTGTATTTCCAGAAAATGTGGAATACCTACAATAAGAATCGACGGAAAGATTTTAAAGAATATAAAACCCGCTAATGCTTATGGATAAGAGAATCTTACTAACTCTGGCTTTAGGAGCCATGTCGCAGGTGTTTACCCATGCATGGGAGCCTAAAGGAGATAAAATTAAAACAGTATGGGCTGAACAGGTGACGCCGGAAAATGTGTGGCAAAGTTATCCCAGACCACAGTTGCAACGGGCAGAATGGATCAATCTGAATGGATTGTGGAAGTATGCCGTAACGGATCAGAACACGTCCCGGAAGAATGTTTCCTTTGAAGGGGAAATCCTGGTCCCGTTTGCGATTGAATCATCTCTGTCCGGAGTGCAGAAAACATTTCTTCCTACGGATAAACTATGGTATCAACGTGAGTTCTCCTTAGATCCTTCCTGGAAGAATAAATCTGCTATTCTGCATTTCGGAGCAGTGGATTATGAATGTCAAGTATGGGTGAATAACCGGTTGGTCGGTACACATAAAGGAGGAAACAACCCGTTCTCGTTCGATATTACTAAATACCTGAAGAAGAGTGGCCCTCAAAGCATTGAAGTAGCCGTCACCGACCCGACGGATACGGAATCGATCTCCCGAGGGAAACAGCAACTTAATCAGGAAGGTATCTGGTATACGCCTGTATCGGGCATTTGGCAAACTGTGTGGCTGGAAGCGGTGAATAAAACCTATATCCGTCAGGTACTTCCTTCCACTGATATTGAAAGAAAATCCGTGAAGCTGGCTTTCGATATAATCGGAGCCAAAGGCAATGAAGAAGTGAAAATAGAAGTGTTGGATGATGGCAAAGTAATCAAGACGGTGGAACAGAAGTTGCGTGATGTGATGGAGATAGACGTTCCAAACGCTGTCTTATGGTCTCCCGAATCTCCGAAACTGTATCATTTGAATATTGTCTTATCCAATGGAGGACGTGTTTTAGACCGGGTAAAGAGTTACTTTGCCTTGAGAAAAGTAGATGCCCGTAAAGATGAATGTGGATACAACCGTATTTGCCTGAATAACCAACCCATCTTCCAATACGGTCCGCTGGATCAAGGCTGGTGGCCCGACGGATTGTTGACTCCTCCTTCCGAGGAAGCGATGCTGTGGGACATGGTGCAGTTGAAGAAGATGGGATTCAATATGATCCGTAAACATATCAAAGTAGAACCGGAGCAATATTATTATTACGCCGATTCTCTGGGATTGATGATGTGGCAAGACATGGTTTCCGGTTTTGCTACGTCAAGGAAGAAGGAGGAACATGTCAATCCGTTGGCTACTACTGATTGGAACGCTCCCGAAGAACACACCCGCCAATGGCAAAAAGAAATGTTCGAGATGATCGACCGTCTCCGTTTCTATCCCTGTATCACTACCTGGGTGGTTTTCAATGAAGGATGGGGACAGCATAACACGGTGGAAATCGTAAATAAAGTGATAAAATACGACGATACACGCCTGATAAACGGAGTGACCGGCTGGACGGACAGAGGCGTAGGCGATATGTACGACGTACATAATTATCCTGTCACTTCCATGATTCTGCCGGAGAACAACGGTAACCGCATTTCCGTACTGGGAGAATTCGGCGGCTATGGCTGGGCGATCAAGGAACATATCTGGAATCCGAATATGAGGAACTGGGGGTATAAGAATATAGACGGAGCAATGGCTCTGATTGATAGTTACGGCCGTCTGGTATATGATTTGGAAACGCTGATTGCCCAAGGATTGAGTGCGGCAGTCTATACACAAACCACTGATGTGGAAGGAGAAGTGAACGGCCTGATTACTTACGACCGGAAAGTAACTAAAATACCGGAAGGCTTGTTACACCTGATGCACAACCGTTTGTATGAAATCACCCCTGCGAAAGCTGTTACTTTGATTGCAGACAGTCAGAACGGAAGCAAGAATACCCGCCTTGTCAGTCTGAACGGTCAGGAGTTGAAAATGACTTCTTTGCCTTTCGACTGTCCCCCTCGTTCTACGGTAGTATCAGAAGCTACTTTTAAGGTGGATAAGGATTTCAATCATCTGTCTTTATGGCTGAATGTTGCCGGAGAAGCCAAAGTATGGCTGAATGGAGTGGAAGTCTTTGCGCAGGAGGCAAAGCAGACCAGGCAATATAATCAATATAATATCAGCGATTACAGCCGTTACTTGCGAAAAGGAAGTAATTTGTTGAGAATTGAAGTGAAAGATAGCAAGAAGATGAGGTTTGATTATGGGTTGAGGGCTTATTAACAGACTTGTTTTTCTTTTGTCTGTTTCTATTGTAAGGTACGTACCTTTGTATTATTTATTGCCTTATTTCCAATATATTCCAAATAAATCATTTATCTTTGTCACACGCTTTCTGCCCATCAGCGTGATGGAACTGGTGGAAAGTGGTTTTATTTCTTATTAGAGTAAAAGCGTATTATCTCTCGTCTATGAAAATTAGCAGTTTTAAAGGAGAGAGGTGATTCAGCAGATACTCCACGCGAACGGTGTATATCAACATATCCGTCAGGAATGTGTTATATATAAACGATTGGCGTGGGTGTCTGTTGTTATCATTATCTTCCGAAGGGTGTTGCTAAGCCTCATAGACGGATAATGGTGCAACAGCATCTACGCCTTTCTTGTATCCGGTCGGTTTATTCATAATACCCCAATATAACCTAACCAATCCCCGCCCACCGGACTGCAGAAAGCGTAGATGCCCGCTGCACTAATATAATAAAAAGAGTATCCCTCTTTCATTGTATCACACATAAAAAAACGAACATTATGTCAGAATGGATTAGCGTAGAAGAAGCGGCTAAGAAATACAATCTTAAAAAAGAATATATCCAACTTTGGGTGGATATGCGGGTAATCATGTCATATTTCAAGGATTACAAAACGGTTGTAAACGATGAAAGTCTCCGTGGATTCCTGAAAACCAGGGAGAAAGGTATTGATCCGGAATATGTGAAAGCATTGGAACAATTCTGTATCAGTAAATCCGAGACGTGCTTGATATATGCTTTCCTCTTAGGGGCACGCGACAAAGAGCTTGAAATGTATAGGGAAGCCAAATCACAGCGGGATGCGTTACGGGGCATGTGGATGGAACAAAACGAACGGGTACGGGATTTAGAAATAGAACTTGAATTAGGACAGTTCAACTGTTATAAATGCCGGTTAAAAAAGTGGTGTATGAGAATCAAAAGAATAAAATTGAATTGGTTTACAAAGGTCTGGAAATGAGGCAAATGCCAACTCCAACATGGAAATTTAGGGGCATAGCGCCCCTAAATTTCCATTTAACTAAGAACGGTGCAGTCATGAGTACATCAATTAAAAATTCAGCAAGCTCTGCAAACGATTTTTCATTTTTATTTCTCATATTCTCATTGATGACTGATAAACAACAAAGAATCAAATAAGTAGCTTATGAGAAATACTTTCTAACATGGCATTTCTCATAACGTACCCTCTATTTTAGCTTAAAATTCACCTTGTTCTCATAGTATTTCAAGGTATTTCTCATAGTCAAGATACTGTCTTCTTCCTTTTTCTAGTTGAAGATAAACTAGTTCCGATCGTCCCATATATTGTGGGAAAGTATTCCCTCATATTATGGGAATTTGTTCCCACAAAATGAGGGAATCTTTTCCCAGTTAGTAGGGAATACTTTCCCACAATATATGGGACAAAAAGAATATGTACTTCCCTGATAATGGTTGACTAGTTGTTTTTTTATTCTTGTTATAGGTTGACTGGAAAGACACTATGAGAAATGAAAATTTGTGTATTCAGAATAATTATATCAGGCAGAGTTTCTATCTGACTTCTTCCATCCGTTCCAACTCCCATCCGCGAAACTGCATGACGATGCAATGCAACTCGGTGTCGTATATCATCCTGCGTACCTTGGGACCGGCAGCATAACCTTTTATCTGCTCTACAGCTTCTTTCCATTGGGCTTCGGCTTTCGCTTCCGAGTCTTTGACAGAGAGATATTTTAGTTCGATGATATAACTGTGCTTCACGTCATAGCGTATCAGGTCGGGCATTAGGAACAGATCACAATAACCGTGGTTCAATTCTACTTCCGGGGCTATCAGGTAATATGCATTCGTACTCAGGTAAGCAGTAAAGAAGCCTTGCAGGTTGCGCTCTCCCTCAATAGCGTTGCGCACGGAAGAGTTTTCCTTGTAGGCATGGGCGATAAATTCCAGCGTTTCACGCCAATGGCCGTCGTAAGCCATTTCGTAATACATCAGGCCAAGGTCGTTCAGATTAATATGTCGATTGTCCTGATATTCTTCCAACAAGAATTCGTAATACTGTTTACGCACGTTATTATTGGGAATACTTAACACCAGATAGTTGCCGCGAGTGGCAGTAATGGTAAGCATACCATAATAAAAAAGCAGACTGGGGAAAATCTCAGGTTTGGTAATATCGGTAGCGGGAAAGGTAGTTGTCAACGTGGTGACAATCTGCCCATCTTCGGTGATTTTACGTAACACTCCTTTGCGGTTACCGTCCAATTTGTCCAGCCGGATAAGTTTTTTCATCTTATTATAGTCCGTGCGGGTATTGGGGTCTATCATTTCTTTGGGGGATTTGCCCAAAGTCATATAATGACGCAGATAATAAAACACCATGTCACAGTTGAACATCTTCGGGTCACGCTCCAAGCTTTCTTCGGCAAAACAATAATTGTCATACCACGGTCGCATTTCCTCTATCATCGCATCTATGTTCGTATTGCCCGGCAACTGTCCGGCATCCTTATAGTATTGGATCATCTCGCGTACATCGGTCTCGCTGAATCCCAACATCATATTAAACTGATGATCGGTGCTGATATTCCAGCCGATATTGAATCCGCTAGTCAGGTCGTCCAGCGTTACGGGGCTGACTCCGGTCATGAAGATGCGTTCGAACATGCCTTTGAACTTCTTGAAGATTTCGCGGTAGAAACCACTGGCGTGGGTTAGGGCGTGATAGACTTTGTCGCCTTGCTCGTTTAGCACCACATTCGTGAAATTATCATATTCATCCACTATCAGATAAAGCTTGGAGCCGTTGTTGCGTGCCTTGCGATCGAGGAAATTCAGTTTGTTGGTAGTGCCGTATTGGGCTTTCATTTCCTCTTCAAAGCCGGGATAATAATAGGGTTCATAGATAGAAGCAAAATCATCCAGTCCGCCGCAACAGTAATCATCAAAGTTTTCGGCAAGCGTTCTGTCAAGCCCTCCCACTCTGGAGAAATCAAGAAAGAGTATTTGGAAAGTCCCTTGCAACTGTGTAGGACGACTGCCTATCCATAAATTGCTGAAACGTTTTTCGAACTTTTCTTTTTGAGCGATGTCATAATAAGTTCGGAGCATACTCAGAAAGATGCTCTTGCCGAAACGGCGGGGGCGGATAAAGAACAAATTACTAGGTTGTTTTTCCAACAACGGCAGATACATAGTCTTATCTACGTAATATTGATTCTGTTCCACCACTTCCACAAAGTTGGAAACTCCGTAAGGGATTCTTTTTACTTCTTCCATAATTTGTTCCTTTCTTTAGTTCTCATATTTATGAGATAATGCAAAAGTAGCATATTCCCGCAGAAAGAACAAAGAAAGGGAAAGAAAGTTGGGGATGTTGACGCACCAGAGTGATGAATATAAACCCTCTTGCGTTTTTATGTCATTAGCCAAATAATGTTGATAATGGAGATGCTTTGCTAATAACCGTACCAAAAATGAATGAAACCTTATTCTTAACTATTCATTTCTAGGATTTATAGTCTAATAATTCTTTTGTAACCAGACTCCCAACAGTTTATCAGCTATTTCATAGTGATTTTGTTCCTGCGAGACTAGATTCTTTTCCAGTAATCCCTTGAGTGCAGCTTGTACGGAACTCGGAGTACTTAGCTTGTATTTTTTTATAAATTTTCCTGAAGTGACTCCGGTTGCTTTTTGTTCTTTTCCGATAGCAATCAGTACTTCTTTCTGTTTTTCCGGAAGGCGGGAGAAAATCTCCTGATATGTGAAGTCCTGCATCTGCAGGATATTGGTCAGGGCAATACTTTGGAGGGAACGATCACACACTTCCCCTTTTCCGGTCAGTATATATAATTCATTAAACATGAGTTGTACATACCAGGTATGTCCTTCAAAGAAATTATATACTTCGTCTATCAGTTCTTCTTCAATACGTTTCTTATTTTCAAGGAAAAGCCTTTCAACAAATGCCCTGTATGCCGTAAGCGGAATGCTCTTTAGTTGCATCATATTGACACTTTGATAAAAAGGTCGGGCCGGGCTGTTGAACATATTCATCATAATGTGTTTCTGGCTTCCGGCAAAGATGAAACGAGCATTTTGGCAATGCTGGACTTTAGTTCTCAATATGGCTTCTACATTCTTCTCTGTGTAATTGCCTATTTGCTGAAATTCGTCGATGGCTACGATACAAGGTTTATCAGCCTGTTCTAAATAAGCGAAGATTTCATCCAGTGTTGTTTCTGCAGTATGAATGTCTCCTAATCCAATATCGAAGGTGGGTTCTCCCGTAACAGAATCCAGTTTAAAACCTGCGCGCAGTGAGGAAATGACGGAGAAGAAACGTTCGATGAACTTCATTCCTTTGGGTTTGAGCTTCTCGAAAATCTCTTTTCCCAAAGCGAATACAAATTCCCTAAGGCTGGCTGTCGCATAAATATCAATGAAGAATGTATAGTAATGCTCTTTAATCTCATCCTGATAAAAGCAATGACGAATCAGACCTGTCTTTCCCATGCGACGCACAGAAATGATAACGACATTTCTTCCATTGGTTATGTTACGTATCAACTGTTCTGTTTCCACTTCGCGGTCACAAAAGTAATGGGGAGATAGGTATCCGCCTACGATAAAAGGGTTATTAACGATTGCCATACTGATTATTATAAATACAATTATTACAAATATAATAATTATATTTATAATAAATCCGATTTACCTCCTCTTTTTAATAAACATTGTTTTTCTGCCTGCAATAATTTTCTCCTGAAAGCCGGAAGTTTCTGAAAGACTTTTATCTTTGCAACTATAATACATACGGCACTATGAAAAAAGTGATTCTGATTTTTGTGACAATCGTCCTTTCCGGTCTGCTTTATGCAAAAGATAATAAGAGTACCGATGCGTTACTTCGTGAGATTGATGGTATCATTAAAAACCGTCAGACCTATGGAGCGGAAAAGGAGGCGCGTATCGCTGACCTGAAGAAATTGTTGGCGGAGGCTACTTCCGATGAACAACGATATGGTTTTTGCGGACGTCTTTTCGATGAATACCGGGCTTATAATCTGGATTCGTCTTTTGTCTATGCTCAACGGAAAGAGGAACTGGCGCATCGCATGGATAAACTGGATTACCTGGATGATGCTGCCATGAATATGGCGGAAGTGATGGGAACTACCGGAATGTATAAAGAAGCGTTGGAACTATTGGGGCAGATTGATAAGAAAACGTTGCCCGATTATCTCTATGGTTACTATTATCATCTGTATCGCACTATTTACGGATTGATGGGAGATTATGCCGTTACGGAGAAAGTCAAGAAAGAGTATTATCGAATGACGGATCTGTATCGTGACTCTCTTCTGCAGGTCAACGCTTCCGACTCTTTGGGGCACGTATTGGTGATGGCGGATAAGTGTATCGTACATGCTCAATACGATGAAGCCATCCGTATGCTGATGGAATATTACAACAAACCTTCTTTGGATGACCATTCAAAAGCAATGCTTACTTATACTCTCTCCGAGGGTTACCGGTTGAAAGGCGACAAGCAGGGGCAAAAACATTACCTGGCCCTTTCGGCTATTGCCGACCTAAAATCGGCAGTAAAGGAATATGTATCTTTGCGCAAACTCGCTTCCCTTGTCTACGATGAAGGGGATATTGACCGTGCCTACAATTACCTGAAATGCTCCTTAGAGGATGCCACTCTTTGCAATGCCCGCCTTCGTACGTTAGAAATCTCGCAAGTCTTTCCTATCATTGACCAGGCTTACCAATTGAAAACCAAACGGCAGCAGCAGGAGATGAAAGTATCATTGATTTGTATCAGTTTGCTTTCCGTATTTTTGTTGGTTGCCATTTTCTTCGTTTACAAGCAGATGAAAAAGGTTGCTGCCGCACGTCGCGAAGTGGTCGATACCAATACGTTGTTGCAAGAACTGAACGAAGAACTTCACGACTCCAACTCGCAACTGAAAGAGATGAACCATACGCTTTCGGAAGCCAACTATATCAAGGAGGAATATATCGGCCGATATATGGACCAATGCTCCACTTATCTCGACAAGATGGATTTATACCGTCGTTCCCTAAATAAAATTGCTGCTGCCGGAAGAGTGGAAGAACTATATAAAGCCATTAAATCTTCTCAATTCCTTGACGAAGAACTGAAAGAGTTTTATGCAAACTTCGACATGACTTTCCTGCAACTCTTCCCCAATTTTGTGGAGGAATTTAATGCGCTGCTCACAGAACCCATGCAACCCAAACCGGGAGAACTGTTGAACACCGAACTCCGTATCTTTGCCCTTATCCGGCTGGGGATTACGGACAGTACCAAGATAGCGCAATTCCTCCGTTATTCCGTGACTACCATTTATAATTACCGGACCCGTGTCCGTAACAAAGCTTTGGGAGAAAGAGATGAATTTGAGACTAAAGTAATGCAAATAGGGAAGGTGGAAGAATAAGAAAACCACTACTTTTTTAGTCTGACTTCTATTTTATAACATTCTTATATTTAGTGGTTTATGCTGTGAGATACTGTGTAAATCACTATATTTTTGCTATCTGCTCAAAGAAGCAGTATGAAATGTGGATACTTTTGTTTCACGGTCATTTCAGCAATGACACAGAGAACGAAAACAAAAGTAACCCTAATATTAACTTTAAATTAATGTACATGAAACAGAGTATGAAGTCGAAAGGCTTTGAACGCCGCTTCTTATTAATAATGTGGGGCTTGTTACTATCTCTTAGTGCATTCGCACAACAGATTTCAATAAAAGGACATGTAGTAGATGCCACAGGTGAACTATGGGGCACAGAACGAAACGTATATTGAGGATTGAGCGGAAAGAATATCAAACC
>OOAN01001353.1_pt1 | contig 13646 bp, 10 predicted proteins | sample 1671301 | NCBI WGS metagenome assembly OOAN01 (sample SAMN06348142, study PRJEB24527) | human gut metagenome | biome: human gut; feature: ankylosing spondylitis patient; material: feces | host: Homo sapiens | place: China | collected 2015-10
GGCTGCCTTCTCTTTCTTTTACAACGGCTCACAATTATGTGAACCGTCCCCGTCCCGAAGCCGGTGATAAAAATTCGTATTCCGGAAGTTATAACCTGAATTCTTCCGTATCTCTGTTCGAAGGAGGAAAAATCCGGAAGAACGTACAACAGATGGACCTGCAAAATGAGGTGCAGGGGTTGACGATCAAGGAATCTGAAAATAACATCGAACTGGCGATTACCCAAGCATTTGTCCAGGTATTGTATGCTGACGAAGCGGTGAAAATTAACGAAGGGACGGTAGAAGTTTCCAAAGCCCAGCGGGATCGTGGCAAAGCTTTATTGGAGGCTGGAGCATTATCGAAAGCCGATCTCGCTCAGCTGGAAGCTCAGTATGCCACCGATAAATATCAGTTGGTTGTAGCCCGGACAACGCTCGCAAACGCTCAGCTGGAATTGAAACAATTGCTCGAATTAGGGGTGAACGACCAGATGGAACTGGCTATTCCGCAATTGACAGATGAAAGCGTGTTGGTCGTTTTACCGTCTAAAGAGAGTGTTTACCTGACTTCGCTGGGAATCATGCCGGAAGTGAAATACAACCAATTGAATATCCGGGTAGCGAATCTGGAGAAGGAGAAAGCGTGGGCGGGATATTTACCTAACGTTACCTTGTCTGCCGGTTTAGGAACCAGTCATGCTTCGGGTATCGGCACGGGGTTCGGGACACAGACGAAACACAATTGGAGTGAAAATATCGGTTTGACGCTGAATATACCGATTTTTAATAAACGTTCGACCAAGACGGCGGTCAATCTGGCTAAACTGAATATCGAGAATGCCCAACTCAATTATGAGAACGTACAGAAAGAATTACTGAAATCGGTAGAGACGGTTTATCAGGATGCGGTATCGGCGCAGAACCGTTTCCGTTCGGCCCGGGAGAATCTGACCGCTACAGAATTGTCTTTCGAGCTTACTCAGGAGCAGTTTTTCCTGAAAGCAAAAAATACGGTAGAATTGATGACGGAGAAAAACAACTTGCTGGCTGCCCAGCTCGAGTTGATACAAGCCAAATATATGGCGATCCTGAATCAGCAATTGTTGAATTTCTATCAGGGTATAGAGATCAGTATCCAATGATAGAGGTAGGTGAGAACCAAGTGATTGTATGACAATATAAAAAAGAATATATGAAAAAAGGGAAATTAATAACGATCGGGGGAGCTATCGTAGTTCTGGCCTTGTGCGGATATTTCTTTATGGGTACTTCTTCAAAAGGGAAAATCAGTTTTCAGACTGAAAAAGTGACCCGTAATTCGATGACGGATGTCGTAGTGGCGACAGGGACGGTAGAGCCGGTGACCAAGGTGGATGTCGGTACGCAGGTTTCGGGTATCATCGACCGTATCTATGTCGACTACAATAGTGTTGTGAAAAAAGGGCAGCTGATTGCCGAGATGGATAAGGTGACCTTACAGGCAGAACTGGAATCGCAGGAGGCTCAGTTGGCGAATGCCAAAGCAGAATACGAGTATCAGCAAAAAAATTATGCCCGCAGTAAAGTGCTGTTCGAAAAGCAACTGATCAGCGACAGCGATTATGAAGAGGCGACGTATAATTATGAAAAGGCTAAAAGTACCTACGAAAAGTCGAAAGCCGATATTGTAAAGGTGAGAAGAAATTTGGGATATGCCGTGATTACCAGTCCGATAGATGGTGTCGTTATCAGTAGGGAAGTGGAAGAAGGACAGACGGTGGCTGCCGGATTCGAAACTCCGACTTTGTTTACCATTGCTAAAGATTTGACGGAGATGCAGGTGATTGCAGACGTGGATGAGGCTGATATCGGCGAAATACGCGAAGGACAGCGGGTTACCTTTACCGTAGATGCCTACCAGAACGATGCGTTCGAAGGGGTTGTGACTCAGGTACGGCTGGAGGCTACCGTGGAATCGAATGTGGTGACCTACGAAGTGGTGATCAGTGCACCTAATCCGGATCTGAAACTGAAACCGGGCTTGACGGCTACCGTGTCGATTTATACACTGGAGAAGAATAACGTATTGACTATTCCTCCCAAAGCATTGAAATTTATGCCCGATCAGGCTTTGGCCGAAGCTAATGGAATCGTACTGAAACCGATCCATGTGGATAATTCTGCCTTACAGAAAACAGTGTGGGTGAAGAATGGACAAACGTTGGAAGAAAAAGAAGTACAGACGGCTACTGCGACGACTTCACTCCTGGAGATCACCGGTGGTCTCGCTGAGGGAGACGAGATTGTCGTGGCGATGGAACAATCCGGTAAAAAAGCGATGGGAACTCCGCAACCCGGAGAAACAGAATCCAGTCCCTTTATGCCGAAACCACCGGGACAAGATAAGAAGAGTAAGAAGTAAAATGTAAAAGGCTATAGGCTGGAAGCTATAGGCTAAAAGATGGGGAGGAGGAGATAAGGGGGAGTTGCGGGAAATTGGTGGAGAAGGTAAATCGATGATTTAGAAAGTAGAGGAACTTAGTAACTCAGCAACTTAGTAACTTAGTAACTCAATAACTCAGCAACTCAGTAACTCAGTAACTCAATAACTCAGCAACTCAGCAACTCAATAACTCACACACAATGAATGCTATAATTGAATTAAAAGATATCAAGCGTGATTTTCTGGTAGGAAATGAGACGGTACATGCTTTGCGGGGGGTATCCTTTGCTATTCAGCCGGGAGAATTCGTGACGATCATGGGGACCAGCGGATCGGGGAAATCTACTTTACTGAATGTGCTGGGGTGTCTGGATACGCCGACAGCCGGGGAGTATTGGCTGGACGGGTATTCGGTCCGGCAGATGGGAAAGAATGAGCGGGCGGAGCTGAGGAATCATAAGATCGGTTTTGTATTCCAGTCTTATAACCTGCTTCCGAAGACTACTTCGATCAAGAATGTCGAGCTTCCGTTGATGTATAATCCGGCGGTTTCGGCTAAGGAACGGGAAAGACGGGCGATAGAAGCGCTCGATTCGGTAGGGTTACATGACCGGTTGTATCATAAGTCGAATCAGATGTCCGGAGGACAGCAGCAACGGGTGGCTATAGCCCGGGCGTTGGTGAACGATCCGGTATTGATTTTGGCCGATGAGGCTACGGGAAACCTGGATACCCGTACTTCTTTCGAGATTCTGACGTTGTTTCAGGAATTGTATGCCCGGGGAAGGACTATTGTTTTTGTCACCCATAATCCCGAATTATCGGCGTATAGCAGCCGGACTATCGTGTTGAAGGATGGGCGGGTGATTCAGGATACCCGGAATGAAAAGATTGCTTCGGCCAAAGAGACGCTGGCCGCTTTACCGAAGAATGAGGATTAATTAAATCGAAATACAATGAATTTTGCGAATTTATTCAGGATTGCTTTGCGGGCCCTGGGAAATAATAAGATGCGGGGATTTCTGACGATGTTGGGGATCATTATCGGTGTCGCTTCGGTGATTACCATGCTGGCTATCGGTCAGGGATCTAAGCGGAGTATCCGTGCTCAGATCGCGGAGATGGGTTCTAATATGATCATGATTCATCCGGGTGCGGATATGCGGGGAGGGGTACGGCAAGATCCGGCTGCCATGCAAAGTCTGAAACTGGACGATTATCAGGCGATTGTCGATGAAACCCGTTATGTTTCGGCTTGTTCGCCATCGGTGAGTAGCAGTGGACAAGCGATCTACGGATCCAATAATTATCCGACCAGTATCTATGGGATAAATCCGGATTATCTTGAAATTCGTAAATATACCCTGGCGGAAGGGGATATGTTTACGGAGGAGGATATTCTCGGATCGGCGAAAGTCTGTGTCGTCGGGAAAACGATCGTGGATAATCTGTTTACCAATGGGGAAAATCCGGTGGGGCAAATTATCCGCTTCGGAAAAATACCTTTCCGTATTATCGGAGTCCTGACATCGAAAGGTTATAATACAATGGGGATGGACCAGGATGATCTTATCTTAGCACCTTATACAACCGTCCAGAAACGTATCCTGGCCATCACCCATTTACAAAGTATATTCTGTTCGGCGCTTTCTGAAGATCAGACCGAACTGGCAGAAGAGGAGATTGCGAGTATCCTGCGCAGGAATCACAGGCTGAAAGAATCGGATGACGATGATTTTAACATCCGTTCCCAACAAGAACTGAGCTCGATGATGAATTCCACAACGGACATGATGACGATGTTGTTGGCGTGTATTGCGGGGATCTCTTTACTGGTCGGCGGTATCGGGATTATGAACATCATGTATGTGTCGGTAACCGAACGTACCCGGGAAATCGGACTGAGAATGTCTATCGGAGCGAAGGGGCGGGATATTCTGGCCCAGTTCCTGATCGAGGCGATTCTGATCAGTGTGACCGGTGGATTGATCGGTGTGGTGTTCGGTATCGGAGCCTCGTGGGTGGTCAAGTTGGTTGCGGGATGGCCGGTATATGTGCAGCTGTATTCTGTTGTACTGTCGTTTGTGGTCTGTACGGTGACGGGAATCTTCTTCGGTTGGTATCCGGCACAGAAAGCTTCTAATCTCGATCCGATCGAAGCGATCCGGTATGAGTAGTTTATTTACCGGTTGATCCGGTAAATAAACAAATAAATCTTTATCTTTGTAATATGAGTGACAAGAATAAAATTTTAAAGTTTCTGATCCAGGTGATCGGCTGGGGATTGGTATTCGGCTTCCCTCTTTTTTTCACCTGGAAAGAGGGAAATCCGATGACCTGGGTTAAATTTCTGGGGTATGTCGGTGTTCCCATCGCTTTTATTACTGTATTTTATGCCAATTATTTTATTTTTATCGATCGCTTGTTGTTCCGGAAAAGGTTATTGGTATTTATTATTGTCAATTTATTCCTTTTTGTGTTGCTGAGCTTATGTTTACATGGATGGCAGGAGTATTATTTTATTCATTTTGTCAATGAGGGACCGAGGCATTCGAGACCTTTTCCTCCACGGAGTGTTTTTATTATCCGGGATGGAGTGATGATGGCTTTGGTGTCGGCTCTGAGTGTCGCTATCCGGATGACCGAAAACTGGTATATCCTCGAGCAAGAAAAAAAAGAATTGGAAAATGCCCGTTCCGAAGCGGAATTGCAGAATCTGAAAAGCCAGCTGAACCCTCATTTCCTGTTCAATACCCTCAATAATATTTATTCCCTGATCGCTATCGATCCTGACCGGGCCCAGTTTGCCGTCCATGATCTGAGCCGGCTGTTGCGGCATGTGCTGTATGAAGACAATCAGAAATTCGTATCGCTCGATCATGAATTGAATTTCATGAAGAGTTATATCGAGTTGATGAGTCTGAGGTTGTCGGGAAATGTAGAGTTGAAGGTCGATTTGCCGGACGATGGGAAAGGTGTGCTGGTCGCTCCGTTGTTGTTTATCACTTTGATCGAAAACGCTTTTAAACACGGAGTGAGTCCCACGGAGCCTTCTTTTATTCATATCCGTTTCAATTGGTTGGAAAATTCAGGAATCTGCTGTTACATTGAAAACAGTTATTTTCCCAAGAAAGAAACCGACCGGAGCGGATCGGGGATCGGACTGGAAAATTTAAAAAAACGACTGGATTTATTGTATCCCGGAAAATATGATTTGCGGACAGAACGGGAGGGAAACAAATTTGTCGCTCAATTAAAGATCGGAAGTTGAAACGGATGGAACTGAATTGTTTGATAGTCGATGATGAGCCTTTGGCTTTGGATTTGATGGAGAGTTACGTCAAGCGGACACCTTTTTTGAAATTGGTTGCCCGTTGCTCGAATGCTTTGGAGGTGTTGCAGGTGTTACGCGAAGAGGCGGTGGATCTGATCTTCCTCGATATCCAGATGCCTGAACTGAATGGGTTGGAATTGTCCCGGGTGTTGGATAAACAGATCAAAGTGATTTTTACAACCGCCTTCGAACAGTATGCTTTGGAAGGTTTCCGGGTGGATGCGCTGGACTATTTATTGAAGCCGGTCAGCTATCCTGAATTTTTAAAGGCCGCTAACAAGGCGTTGAATTGGTTTGAGAAAACCCGTGAAACGCAGGGGGACAGTCTGGAAGAGGATTGTATTTTTGTAAAATCGGATTATAAACTGGTCAAGGTCGAATTGGCTAAAATTTGTTATATCGAGGGTTTGAAGGATTATGTAAAAATATACCTCGAAGGGGTGACTTCGCCTATCGTTTCGCTTATCAGTATGAAATCGCTTGAAGAGATGTTGCCGGCTTCTTTTTGCCGGGTACACCGTTCTTTTATCGTCAATCTGAATCGGATCACTGTCATCGAGCGAAACCGGATCGTTTTCGGAAAGACTTATATTCCGATAGCAGATTCCTCGAAAGATAAATTTATGGAATTCCTCAATAAGCGGACGATCAAGTGAACGGAATTAGGGTTTAAATGCTAATTTTGTGGCCAAATTACGTGGTTTATGTCACACTTACCTACATTAATTACGGATCTGGCTCTTATACTGGCTTCAGCCGGATTGATGACCCTGATATTCAAGCGTCTGAAACAACCATCGGTATTAGGGTATATCGTGGCCGGTATTCTTGCCGGACCGCATATCACGTTAACCCCGACGGTTATCGACAGCGGAAATATTCAGACCTGGGCAGATATCGGGGTGGTATTCCTGTTGTTTGCTTTGGGATTGGAATTCAGTTTTAAAAAGTTAATGAAGGTAGGAGGTCCTGCTATCATCGCTGCTCTGACTATCATTGTGGGTATGGTGGTTTTGGGTTTTATCGTCGGGGTAGCGATGGGATGGAAACAGATGGACAGTATCTTTCTGGGAGGTATGCTGGCCATGTCGTCGACTTCGATTATCTATAAGGCTTTCGAGGATTTGGGGTTGCGGACACAACGTTTTACGGGGCTGGTGTTCGGAATTTTAGTCATCGAGGACCTGGTCGCTATCGTCTTGATGGTGATGCTTTCTACGATGGCTGTCAGTAAGAATTTCGAAGGGATGGAAATGGTGTATAGTATCGGGAAACTCTTGTTCTTTTTGCTGTTGTGGTTCCTGACCGGGATTTATATTATTCCTACTTTTTTCAGGCGTACCCGTTTGCTGATGGGCGACGAGACCTTGCTGATCGTCTCTCTCGGTTTGTGTTTCCTGATGGTAGTGTTCGCTACAGCCGTCGGTTTCTCTTCTGCTTTGGGGGCTTTCGTGATGGGGTCTATTCTGGCCGAGACGATCGAAGCGGAAAAAATAGAACGTCTGGTGAAACCGGTGAAAGATTTGTTTGCCGCGATATTTTTTGTTTCAGTGGGGATGATGGTCGATCCGGGGATGATCGCCCAATATATCTGGCCGATTGTGATTATTACGCTTACCGTTTTGATCGGACAGTCGGTATTCGGTACCCTGGGAGTGGTATTGGCCGGTCAACCGCTGAAGACGGCTTTGCAGTCGGGATTTTGTCTGACGCAGATCGGGGAGTTCGCTTTTATTATCGCCGGCTTGGGCATGACGATGCACGTGACCAGTAATTTTTTGTACCCGATCGTGATCGCTGTAGCCGTCATAACGACTTTTCTGACTCCTTATATGATCCGGGCTGCCGAGCCGGCTTATCCCTATGTCGAAAAGCATTTGCCACGGAAATGGAAGCGTTTTATCGAGCATTATACTTCCGGTACCCGGGTGGTCAATCATGAAAGTAACTGGAAGCGTTTACTGACCTCGCTGATCCGGATAATGGTAATTTATTCGGTGATCATCATCGCTATTCTGATTCTCTCGTTTCAATTTCTGGTGCCCTTGATCCGGGGATCGCTGCCCGGCTTTTGGGGAGGGTTGTTGTGTGCCGTTCTGATTTTGTTATTGATCGCACCTTTTTTGCGGGCTATCGTAGCCAAGAAAAACCATTCGGCCGAGTTTCAAACCCTGTGGAACGATGGATATTTTAGCCGGGCTTATTTGGTGTCGCTGGTCATATTCCGTTTCGTGATAGCGATATTGTATGTCATGGTGGTGATCGTGTCGCTTTTTAAAGCTTCTATCGCTTTGTTGCTGGGAGTGGCTTGCGTGTTGGTGGCCGGGATGTTTTATTCCCGTTACCTGAAAAAGCAGTCTATCCAGATCGAACGGCATTTTTTGCGGAATTTCCGGGTAAGAGAGGTGTATGCCCGGCATGCCGGAACACGGCTGCCTCCGAAATTTGCCGGACATCTGCTGTCACGGGATTTACATATGGCCGATTTTATAATTCCGTCCGAATCGTTGTGGGCCGGATATACGTTGGCCGATCTGGCTTTGGGAAGTCGTTTCGGGGTGATGGTCGTCGCTGTTTTCAGGGGACAGAGTTGTATCAATATTCCGGGTGGTAAAGAACGCTTGTTTCCACAAGACCGGGTGCAGGTGATCGGTAGTGACGAGCAGCTGGAACGTTTTGGGAATAAACTGCAGTCCATGACCTTGCCACCGATGGATTCAGACCTGACACAGAGCGAAGTATGCCTGAAACAGTTTGTGGTCACCGAAGATTCTCCTTTTAACGGGAAGAGTATCCGGGATTCCGGAATCCGGGACAAACACAAATGTGTCGTAGTGGGTGTGGAACGGGGAACGGCCTCGTTAAGAAATCCGGATGCCGATACGGTGTTCGAAGCCGGCGATCTGGTTTGGGTAGTGGGGGAGGAAATGAATGTATACGAACTGATCCATTAATCCGCTTTCCGGTTGGTCCGCCATAAGAAAAAGAGGGCGATCAGTGTGGCCATCAGGTCGGCGAAGGGGATGGCCAGCCAGATGCCTGTCAGTCCCCACCAGTGTGAAAACAGTCCCAGGGCCGGGATCAGAAATAAGAATTGACGGGAAATATTCATGGTGATGGCTTTAGGTGCCTGCCGGATCGACTGGAAATAGCTGGTGACGATCAGTTGAAACCCTAACAGGGGCATGGCGAGAAAAGTATACCGCAGCCCCTCTTCGCTGAGTTGTAGCAGAGTCGGATCGGAAGTAAAGGCTTTGACCAACCAGGGAGCGAATGCTTCGCCGATTATAAAGCCGCAACAGGCGATCAGACTTCCCGTACGGATGGCTTTCCGCAGGATATGGAGCGTCATCTGCCGATGGCCCGCTGCATAAAAATAACCGATGACAGACTGCATGCCCTGGCATATTCCCATGAGCAACATAGAGACCTGGATGGAATAACTACTGATGATCCCATAGGCTCCGATAGCGTAATCTCCTCCGTTGTTTTCCAGATAGCGGTTCATAATGATATTCACCATACCTGTGGTGATGTTCATGATAAAAGCGGCCATACCGATTCCGACGATGGAAACTAAGATCGGAAACCGGGGAGAGAAACATTTACTTTGGAGTTTCAGGATATTGGACGGACTTCTGAAATGACGGATCACCAATACTGAGCTGATGCACATAGATAGGGCTGTTGCAATGGCTGCTCCTTCAATGCCCAGGCCGAAACCGAAAATGAAGATCGGGTCCAGGATAATATTGGCAATCACTCCCGCGAAGACGATGGTCATCGATTTGCGGGAAAAACCGGAGGCACGGATGGCATGGCAATAGGTGAAATTCAGATTCGTCAGCAAGCTGGCCGGGATCAGAATAGACATGTATTTACGGGCATAGGGGATAGTTTGCCCGCTTCCTCCGAAGATATCCAGGATAAAGTCCAGATGATACAGGGAGTAAACGATCAGAATCGTAGATAACAGGATATTCAATACAGTGGCATTTCCCAGGATACGGCAGGCCAGGGAACGGTTGCCTAAAGAAATCGAAGTGGAAATGCGGGCAGCAGCTCCGACTCCGGTCAGGGTGCCGACGGTACTCAACAAAGAAACACAAGGAAGCGTCAGGGCCAGTCCGCAGATAGCCAAAGCGCCGGCTCCCTGCCCGATGAATATCCGGTCGACTATGTTGTACAAGGCCATGACCACCATGTTGAACATAGCCGGGTAAACATAGCTCCTGAAGAACTTGCGGATGCTTTGTTTTTCTTCGGTATAATTGGGAAACAGATCTGCCAAGATAGATTTCGTATGATTAAGTCCACAAAAGTAGTGTAAATTCCATAAAATGTCATACATTTATCTTCAGACAGTGCCAGTATATTATCCATATGCAACTTCCGATAAGAGTATATTATGGGAATATGGCACAAAGGTACTCAAATTCCCTCAAAAAAGTGAAGGTTTACTTATTAAATAAGGTGAAGATAGCGTTTTTGCCCCCTTTTTTGCGTCAAAATACCACCTTGACCTTATCTTTTCCTTACCTTTTTGGCTTATTTGTGCTATAACTATTTGTCTGGCGACACATGAACATTGGAACTATTGGTTAATGTATTCAGCAACACTCCTTTTTCACACGTTGAATAGTGCTGATGCCTTTTTCTGACGACTTTCCCACGTCCCTGATGGCATAGTCTTTCTTCAAAAGGGAAATGGCTTCCCTGTATTCTTCTTTCTTTTGGTCGGCTGATTTCTTTGAGCCGGGCTTGCGTCCCAGCTTGTCACATTAAGTGATATACTGCTTACTGCCTGACTGTAGGCGGTAGGTGATGCTATCTCTCTCCAGTTGTGTACAAGTGGAGAGCGTTGCCAACATAACAAGAACAAATATGGATGGCTTAAATAATATGAATAATACAAGTAATATGAGTAATACGCTCTTAAATCTATCTAAAACGCAAATAAAGAAGCAGAAAACCATAAAAATATGTGGTTATTTCAGAGAAAACCAGTACCTTTGCATCATAAACAACGATAAATAGGCATAATGGCACAGGACATCAATCGGCTAAAGGTGGTTTTAGCCGAACAAAAGAGAACAAATAAGTGGCTGGCTGAGCAGTTAGGAAAAGATCCTGCTTCGGTGAGCAAATGGTGTACCAATGCATCACAACCCAGCTTGGAGACTTTGGTGGAAATCGCCAGAAGCCTCAATGTTGATGTGAAGGATTTGCTTTGGTCAACGAAAGAACGATAAATAGACAACAGGAAATATGAGACTACCAATCAACATAGAAGAACTTCTGAGCGGACGAGCAGTAGAAGGTGACCGTATAGAATACAAGACAGGTTGGAACCCTGATGCTATATACCGTACTATCTGTGCTTTCGCCAATGACTTTGACGAAACAGGTGGCGGCTATATCGTGGTGGGAGTAAAAGAAGAGAACGGCCATGCCATAAGGCCCGTTACAGGCATTGACCCTAACCAGATAGAACCTATCGAGAAAGATATGGTCGGGTTCAATAACCTGATACGCCCATACTATCAGCCCCGATTGTATATAGAGGTAGCTGACGGAAAGACGATTCTTGTAATCAAGGTCTCTCCAGGTGAGCGCAGACCATACAAGGTGCCTGACCAGATAACTGCTAAGCAGAAGACGTATAACTACTACATCCGCTACAATAGTAGCAGTATCATTCCAAAAGACGAATACGAGCGTGAATTGATAAACCTTGCAAATCGTATGCCCTTTGATGACCGTGGAAACGATGACATCAAGCTGACGGATTTATCGCCATTGCTTTTGCATGATTATCTTGTAAAGGTCAAGAGTAGTCTTGCAGACATTTCGTTGACAGACCACATGGAGGATGTGCTGGAGCAGATGGACTTATTAGAGGCTGTGCCAGAAGGATGGCGTATCAAGAATGTAGCAGCAATGATGTTCTCAGAACGCCCAGACCGCTTCTTCCGTCAAGCGCAGATAGATATAGTTCTTTTCCCTGAAGGTAGAGAAAAGAATCCCAATAACTTGATAGAGGTGGAACCCATCAGGGGCAGTGTACCGCAGATGATAGAGAAAACGTTAAGCTATCTGAACATCAACATCATCAAGAAACAGATTATCAAGCCCAAGGACAGGGCACAATCCATAACATTCTTCAACTATCCCTATCAGGCTCTGGAAGAAGCTGTTGTCAATAGTTTGTATCATATTTCGATTCTGAGTTTTTCTGGCCCAAACCATACAATTCCGATGGAGGCAGTCCAAAAAGGTATATCGCTACGTTCACGTCGTTATCGCAACCGCAGATTGGGAGAGTTCCTGAAAGAATTAGACCTCACAGAAGGCCGAGCTACTGGCATCCCTACTATTCAGGACGAACTACAGGGCAATGGATCTCCAGCTGCAAAGATTGAAACGGATGAAGAGAGAACCTATTTTCTTATTGACATTCCTTGCCATCCTTACTTTACCAGTAAGGAAACAACGATGGATTTAGGCGTAACTAATGATGGCAAAGTTACCAAAGATGGCGTAAAAGATGGCGTAAAAGATGGCGTAAAAGAACTAACTGAAGTTCAAGAGGTTATCGTAAAAGAAATGTTATTTGACCCATATATCACAACGAGCGAACTGGCGCAAAAAACTGGTATTAAGTTCAGGACTTTGCAACGGTATGTCTCTCAGCTACAAGCTGCTGGAATCATAATACGTGAAGGTGGTCGTAAGGAAGGCAAATGGGTAATCCTTAACAAGAAGGAATAATATGGCAAATGGTTTCTATATAGGTGATAATAGAAAGCAGAGATATGGTAAAGTTTTTCAAAATAATAGAAAAGATAGTATATGGAATTGCAGCACTGGCAATAGTTGCAGCCCTGGCTATGATGATTATTGGTGCTTTTGTCAATCTTGATAAGGTTGAGAAAGAATTGCTGTCGTACATGCCTTATTTCTATATTTGTGCCACAATTGTACTTCTTTATAAAATTGTAGTTCTCGTCTTTACTAGCTTCTATCAAATTAAGATAGAGAAACGAAAGGATTATCTTGATGTGATTCTCGCTCTACAAAGAGCAGAAGAGGCTTCTACTAAGCAAGAGGATATGCTGGAACAAGAATTAACTCCTTTCATAGAAAATGTGAAGCGTTTGCCAGAAGGCAACACAGATGCAGTCATTAGAGAGATTCAAGACCGTCTTCCAGAAGTTGTTCAAAAGTTGGTGGATCAACGAGTGGCAGAAATTAAGCAGAATATTGCCAAGGAAAACGAAGAACGTATTCAAGAAATCAATGTCCTGTCTGCAAATGTTTCTGATGTGCTGGAAAGACGGGAGCATCTGCTCAACCTTGAAGCTGAAATCAAGCGATGTCAGGAAGAAGAGCAAAAGAGGCGACTGGCTAAAACAGAAGAATATACCATGCTGGTATTCTCCTTGGCTGGCACTTCTGTAGAAAATGTAGAGAAAGTATGTTACAGTGTGAAACTATTTATTGAGACAGGACAGGTGGTAGCCAATAAGGATTTATACATCCCATTGAACAAGAAACTGCGCAATGCCGAGTTGAAGCAGTTCGTCACCAATATAATAAAGTATAACGGGAAAGACAACCTTGATGGTGACTCTTTCCTCCAAACAGCATTCTGCGAATGGTTCAGTGGAAAGAAGGAGAATATTGCCAAAAACTACTCCGTGCTGCCCAAGGATTCATTGGTGTCAAAGGAGGGCGTGGAAGCTGATTTAGTGGTTCTGAAGAATATAGTTACAAAGAATGATTGAAAGAACTAACGGTTCCCCATTATTACTAAAAGAGAACATAGGCAACTATAATGATTATTTCATATACACATCCTTACGAGTTGACACAAACTCCAATGTTTGCTGATACAGAGAAAGATTT
>OOAN01001357.1_pt1 | contig 13607 bp, 9 predicted proteins | sample 1671301 | NCBI WGS metagenome assembly OOAN01 (sample SAMN06348142, study PRJEB24527) | human gut metagenome | biome: human gut; feature: ankylosing spondylitis patient; material: feces | host: Homo sapiens | place: China | collected 2015-10
CCGTGTCTTAATTATCATATCGGACAGTGTGATGCACCATGTCAGGGATATGTAAGCGGCGAGGAATACAGAAGAAGAATTGATGAGGTTGTAGCTTTCTTAAATGGTGATTACAAGAAGATTATGGACAGGCTTACAACGCAGATGCAGGAAGCGTCTGAGAAGATGGAATACGAGGAAGCTGCAAGATACAGAGACCTGTTAATGAGTGTCAAGCAGGTTGCACAGAAGCAGAAGATTACCAATACGGATGGGGAGGACAAGGATATCATTGCGTTAGCGAGTGATGACCGGGATGCGGTGGTTCAGGTGTTTTTTATCCGCAGTGGAAAGATTATCGGAAGGGATCATTTTCATGTGCGTGTGGGATCAGAAGAAAGCACAGGGGATATTCTGGTAAATTTTGTGAAACAGTATTATTCTGGGACGCCGTTTGTCCCGCGGGAAATCATGCTCCAGGAAGCAATCGAAGACATTCCGGTGCTGGAAGAATGGCTGAGTGCCAAACGCGGGCGGAAAGTGACGATACGGATTCCGCAGAAAGGACTCAAAGAAAAGCTGGTGGAGCTGGCTGCGAAAAATGCACAGTTGGTGCTCAGCCAGGATAAAGAAAAGATTAAGAGAGAAGAAGGGCGTACCATCGGCGCGGTAAAAGAGATTGAGCAGCTGCTTGGCATGAAAGGGCTTAATCGTATGGAGGCCTATGATATTTCTAATATTAATGGATTTGAAACCGTAGGTTCTATGATTGTATACGAAAAAGGACGGCCGAAACGCAGCGATTACCGGAAATTTAAACTCCGCACGGTATCGGGACCGGATGATTACGCTTCCATGCATGAGGTCCTGACCCGGCGGTTTACGCACGGCATGCAGGAACAGAAAGAACTGGAAGAAAAAAATATGCCACAGGAAGTCGGAAGTTTTACACGCTTCCCGGATATCATTATGATGGATGGTGGACGCGGCCAGGTAAATATCTGTCTGCAGGTGCTGGAAGAACTGGGACTGGATATTCCGGTCTGCGGTATGGTAAAGGATGACAATCACCGTACAAGGGGGCTGTATTTCCACAATGTGGAAATTCCGATTGACCGGCATGGAGAGGGATTTAAACTGATTACCCGGATTCAGGATGAAGCACACCGGTTTGCCATTGAGTATCACCGGTCTTTGCGTTCCAAGGCACAGGTACACTCCATTTTAGATGACATTGAGGGAATCGGACCGGCCAGAAGAAAGGCACTGATGCGCAGATTCCAGTCTATGGAAAATATGAAAAACGCATCTGTGGAGGAGCTGGCAGAAACCGACAGCATGAATCTGGCGGCTGCACAGAATGTATATGATACCCTGCATTCCGGACCGGCTTAGCAACTTGTGATATGGAAAGATTCATGGTACAATCTGTTTATAAAAAGGCAGTCCGGCACAGGTACTGCTTAATATGAGCCACAGGGGGAAATGAATATGTCAAATGGAAGTGTTAGTGTTGCAAAAGTTGCGCAGGTTTTAAATCTGAAAAATTTTACGCCGGATATCAATCTGAAAAAATGTAAGATTATTTCCAGCGATGTGAATCGTCCGGCATTACAGCTGACCGGATATTTTGAACATTTCGAAGAATCAAGAATACAGATGATTGGAAATGTAGAATATACGTTTATCCAGCAGATGAGTGATGCGGAAAAGAAAACCCGTTATGATGCGTTTCTGAAGTTTGATATCCCATGTGTGATTTTCTGCCGCAGTCTGCAGCCAGATGAAATTTTCTTAGAAGAGGCAATAAAAAATGAAGTGCCGGTTCTTGGTACGGACCGTCCGACTTCTGAATTTATGGCAGAGCTGATCTATACACTGGGTGAAGAACTGGCACCCTGTATTACCGTTCACGGGGTTCTGGTCGATGTATATGGCGAGGGCCTCATGATTACAGGTGACAGTGGAATCGGAAAAAGCGAGGCGGCTCTGGAACTGATCCGCCGCGGACATCGTCTGGTTACGGATGATGTAGTGGAAATCCGCAAGATCAATGAACATACACTGATCGGAACTTCTCCGGAAGTGACCCGGCATTTTATTGAACTGCGGGGCATTGGCATCATAGATGTAAAGACTCTGTATGGTGTAGAGTGTGTCAAGGAAAAGCAGCAGATTGATCTGGTTATTAAACTGGAAGACTGGAAGAAAGATGCGGATTATGACCGCCTGGGACTGGAAGAAGAATATATCGAATATCTGGGCAATAAGGTAGTATGTCATTCCCTTCCAATCCGCCCGGGACGTAATCTGGCGGTTATCTGTGAGACTGCGGCTGTCAACCACAGACAGAAGAAGATGGGCTACAATGCGGCACAGGAATTGTATCGCAGAGTCCAGGCAAATATGACAAAAAGCAATGATGAAGAATAGACGAGAGTAAATGAGGAGATGTAAGAAATCATGGAAAAGAAGAATGCGTGGGAGAAATACCCGGAAGGAACCAAAAGACAGGATGTATTTACATTTGCGGAAGAATACCGTAAGTTTATATCTTCCTGCAAGACCGAGCGCGAGTGTGCAGCGGAATTCTACCGGCAGGCAAAGGAAGCCGGATTTACAGATCTGAGTGAAAAGATCGCGCAGAATGCAAAATTAAAAGCAGGAGACGCTGCGCAGCAGGACACGGGCAATGATATAGAAAGAGCTTTCAATGCAAAAAGTGACACCAAAACCATACGCACCGCCCAAAACCGGCGGCACGGGCAAAAGCATACGGCTTTTCTCTTTACGGTTCCATTTTATATCAAACAGGCACGCTTTGCCTGAAACGGGTACAGGGTCACACTGAAACCTGCGTACAGCGTCTTTGATTCCATACTACTAAATATAGTACGAAACATTTGCCCGCTTGTCAAGAGGAAAACCCTGCCCGCAGAACATTTTGTGCAGAAAAACAAAAATAAGATGGCCGAGGGGGGTTCTCTCCTTCAAACCAAAAGGGCTGCCCCGGAGAATGGAGCAGCCCTTTCGGCTTATGATGAAAAGAAGAAAATGAAGGAGATGTCTTATTATTTGGCGGCTTTTTCGCCCTCCGGGAAGATGATCTTATTCACAAAGAAGAAGATGACCATGGAGATGCCGCCGTTGAGCACGGTGGTGCCGATGTTGTAGATGAAGTCCGGTACCAGCAGCCCTGCCACTGCCACCCAGATGCAGTTGATGGAGTTGACGATGCAGGTGATGATGCAGAAGGCCAGTACATACCAGCCGATCTGTTTTGCCAGATTGCCCTTGCTGCGGAACACAAAATTGCGCTGGATGGGGAAGTTGATGCACTCGCCGATGACCATGGCGATCATGTAGGCGCAGAAGTAGGGCAGACCGCCGTGGGCGGCATCGTAGCCGAGGATGTTCCACTTGAAGGTCTCGCCGAACAGGGTGATGTCAATGCCCGGCCAGCCGAAATCCACCACCGGCAGGCTTGCAAAGGCCTTGGGCAGAAATTGCAGCAGCAGGTACTTGAACACCGTGATGAGGTTGGACACAATGACGAATAGGCCGCCCTCGCGCACCCACTTGGCAGCGGCGGGGTGCTTTGCCGCGAAGTTATTCCAGAAATTCATAGCCTGCTTCCTTTCAGCTGTTTTTCAGGCGCTCTTCCATGCGGCTGTTCAGCACGAGGTTCTTCACGGCCTCAAAAATCACCCGCACAAGACCGATGATCCAGAAGCCCTGCAGCTCCATCACGATGCCGTCCACCATGCCCATGCTGATGGCGCCGTTGGTCATTTTGGCCAGCGCACGCAGAGGCATATTGTACTGGAACAGGATGTTCAGGTCGGGCTTGCCCTTTTTGATGCTGCGGCGCAGCAGGGTGCCCAGCACAGCAGCCGCCAGCCAGCCGATGGGGCTGCGTCCGTGCCCCATCTCGCCCAGCGTCATGTTGCGGTCGATGTGCACCTTGTTCTCCGGGATGGGACGGCCCAGCAGCGCCTCAAACTCCGCGTCCGGCACGTTCTGCACCTGCGCAGTGCGGTAATGCTCCAGATTTTTGCCCGCATAGGGGTCGGGTGCGCCGGTGCCCGCCACCGTGACAGCGGCAGTCAAGCGGATATCAGCGCTGGAAGCGCCCACCAGCAGCTGATAGCTGCCGCCCTCCACCTCCCAGCGGTCGGTCTTGACATTCCAGTAGCGGAACGCCTTGTCGTCCAGCGGGATGGTGACGGCCTTGCTCTCTCCGGCTTCCAGCTGCACCTTGGTAAAGCCCTTCAGCTCCTTGACAGGGCGGAAAACTTTTGCATCCGGCTTTGCCACATACAGCTGCACCACCTCGGCACCGGCACAGCTGCCGGTGTTGGTGACAGTCAGGGTCACGCCCTTTTCGTCTGCTTTCAGGTCACTGTACGCAAAGCTGGTATAGCTCAGGCCGTAGCCGAAGGGGAAGGCGGTGGGCACACCGGCGGTGTCGTAGTAGCGGTAGCCCACATACAGACCCTCGCGGTACTCCACGGTGGGGCCGTCGCCGCCGAAATTTTCCTTTGCGGGGGTGTCGGCGTAGCTGCGCGCCCAAGTCTCAGCCAGTTTACCGCAGGGGTTCTGCGCGCCGGTGAGCACCTCGACCAGTGCGCCCGCACCGGCCTGACCGCCCAGACAGCCGTAGACCAGCGCCTTGCAGTCCTTGACCCAATCGCTTTCCAGCGAGGAGCCTGCACTCAGCAGCACCACCACGTTGGGGTTCGCTGCCGCCACAGCGGCCAGCAGTTCCAGCTGGTTCTCTGCCAGCTTCATGTCGGCGCGGTCGATGCCCTCGCTCTCCTTGATCTCGTCCAGACCCATGCACAGCAGCACCACATTGGCGTTCTTTGCCAGCAGCACCGCCTCGGCCTTCAGTGCCTCGTCGGGCTTGCCCTGCCGGTCAAAGCCCTTGGCGTAGCCGACGCTGTTCAGGCCGCTTTCGGCAAGGCAATCCAAGAAAGAATCCACCTTGATGGAGTTGACGGCGCTGGAACCTGCACCCTGATAGCGGGGCGTCTGGGCAAAGTCGCCGATGACCGCCACCTTTTCCCCCTTTGCAAGGGGCAGCAGGCCGTTTTCGTTCTTCAGCAGCACGATGCTCTGGGCAGCAGCCCGGCGTGCCAGTGCGTGGTGGGCGTCGGCATCGAACTTGCCGGGTGCGGCGTCCACCGCCGCCTTGGTGGTGAACACCAGTTCCAGCAGCTCCTCCAGCCGGGCGTCCACGTCCGCTTCGGTGATCTTGCCGGTCTGCACCGCCTTCATCAGCTCCCGGATGGCATCCCCGCCGGGGGCAGGCATTTCCAGCGTAGAGCCGTTCTTTACGCCAAGGGCGTGGTCGTTGCTGCCGCCCCAGTCGGTGACCACTGCGCCGTCAAAGCCCCAGTCCCTGCGCAGGATATCCATGAGCAGGTGGGCGTTCTCGTTGGCGTAGGTGCCGTTGACAAGGTTATAGGCGGACATGATGGTCTTGGGCTGCGCCTCCTTGACCACCATCTCGAAGCCGGTCAGGTAAATTTCCCGCAGGGTGCGCTCGTCCACGATGGAATCCGAGGCCATGCGGCGCAGCTCCTGACTGTTCACAGCAAAGTGCTTGGGGCAGGCGGCGATGCCGTTTTTCTGGATGCCGCGGACGTAGGCCGCCGCCATCTTACCGGCAAGGTAGGGGTCCTCCGAGAAATACTCGAAGTTGCGGCCGCACAGCGGGCTGCGCTTGATGTTCAGGCCGGGGCCCAGCAGCACCGACACGCCCTGTGCCGCTGCTTCTTCGCCCATGGCTGCGCCCACAGCCTCGCCAAGCTCCGGGTCCCAGCTGTTGGCCACGGTAGCCGAGGTGGGGAAGCAGGTGGCGGGCACACTGGGGTTCAGGCCCAGATGGTCAGCCGCACCCGCCTGCTTGCGCACGCCGTTGGGGCCGTCCGACAGGGTAATGGCCGGGATGCCCTTGCCCGGCAGCGCCCGGGTGGTGAACACCGTACCGCCGCTCAGCAGGGCGCATTTTTGTTCCAGGCTCAGTTTTGCAATAATATCCTGATATTTCACGGGGAAATCTCCTTTCAGTAGAAACGGTATTGCCTTTGGAAACAGGACCACGCATAAGGAGAAGAAGCGTGATTCTGTTTCCAAAAGGGAACACGGCTGCGGGTCGTAACTGCCGTGCAGCCGTGTTCCGGGATTAGAAGGAAGACAGTTTTGATTACGGGTCAGTACTTATGCCTTACTCACATCCGCACCTGCATTGGTATTAGCCAGCGTTTTATTATACTTGCGGCGGCGAAGAATCACCACAACACCTGCCAGAACCAACACATAGACAATCACACTGCCTACCAGTGCAGGCGTGCGCCACATAGGCACAGGCGCATCTACATCTACACCGTAGCTATTCGCCAGCGTATACAGATACTGATGTGCAGCTTCGCGCATCTTCAGCTGACCGGTAGCAGTCTGGCTCAGGTTATCGAAGGTCTTAGTGCCCCAGCCAAACAGCAGATTGGTACCACCTGCCAAGACAGCTTTTTCAATATCCATAAAGCCATGCTCCTCGTTGTTATCCGTAATCACAGTGCCAATAAAGCCCCATTCATTACGCAGAACATTGGTCAGTAGTGCAGTACTTGCACCGGCCCAAGTAGTACCAATATTATTGTAGGAAGACATCACAGCCGTGCTGCCGCCTTCCTTCACAGCCTTTTCAAACGGCATGAAGTAAATTTCACGCATTGCCTGCTCATCGGCCCAGGTGCACAGACCATAATGACGCCAGGTTTCACGCTCATTCAGCGCAAAATGCTTAATGTAGCAGTACATACCATTTTTCTCTGCCGCACCAACCGTAGCAGCGGACATGGAACCAGAAAGGAAGCCATCCTCAGAATAGTACTCAAAGTTACGGCCAGCAAATGCATTGCGGTGGGTATTAGCACCAGGTGCATACCAGCCGGAAATATTCCACGCCTTTCCTTCCTGCGAGATTGCATCGCCAAATTCAGAAGCCAGGTCTACATTCCAAGTAGCCGCCAGCAGAACTTCTGCCGGATAAGTAACCGTCTTATATGTGCAGGTACCCATAAAGGCATCGAACACATAACTCAGAGCGGCAGGTCCGTCCATTTCATAAGTCTGTCCCTTACCGATATTATCAACTGCTGCACTTCCCCAGCCATCTGCGCCCAGCAGTTTGTACATATCATCAAGGGTCAGCTGATCCAGCAGCTTATCCCACTGTGCATCATCATAGGCAAGGCCTTCCATGTCTTTCAGAGTAAGGCCATTCTTTGCACCAAAGGTCGGCGCAGTGTCATCCGCATCCACATAGCTATCATCCACTAACAGCGCATTGTTGAAGGCTTCCAGCTGTTCAGCAGTTGCTTCCTTGCTGGTACCGGGAACGATCTGCCAAGTGTCACGGTTGAGGTAAGCCACATCACCAGCTGCATCATCAAACTGATTTGTTGCTACCACTTCGTCCGAAGAGCGCTTGCCGACATACTTGCAGTTTTCCACACCACTGCCAAACGCACTGTCCTGGAACACTTCATTCTCAGCAACCTTGCAGGTCATGGTCAGATTATCTTTCACCGTATGAGAATCCGTACGCAGAGAAATCTGATACTCGCCAGCTTCCAGCACGTAGGAACCGGTAGAAGTGTAGTACTTCTGTGCATCATAAGAAGCCATCTGCTCTACTGGCATAGAAATCGTAACCGTTTCCGTTTCGCCCGGCTGCAATTCCTTCGTTTTTGCAAAGCCGCCCAGTACTTCGCCAGCCTTCTGCAAGCCGCTGCCGCCTTCAGCTGCACTGTAATAGGGCGCACTGTAATACAGTTCCACAACATCTTTGCCAGCCACATTGCCAGTATTGGTAACTTTGACATTCCACTCCAGCGTATCCTGTGCGGTAACGGTAGTCGGAATCGTGTTTTCCAGTTCCCAGTCAAAGCTTGTGTAGCTCAAGCCATAGCCAAAGGGGAACTGCACTACATCATTGTAGGAAAGTCCCGTCAGATTCTCTCCTTCACGGGTAGTGTAATCGTAGCTTTCACGGGTTTCGTAATAACGATATCCCACATAAATGCCTTCCTGATACTCTACAAGGTAGGCAGGATGACTTTCGAAGTTTTTGAAGCAGTCCTTAGAGTTGGTATACTCAAAGGTATCAAAGTTGTAGTAAGAAGGGGTCGTTTCTACTGCATAAGGGTAGATATCCGGCAGACGGCCAGAGGGGTTGACTGCGCCCGTCAGAATGTTGACAATTCCAATCGTGCCCACATCACCGGGATCACCGATCCAGAGGGCTGCATCAACGCCTTCATCATTCAGGAAGCCCAGTTCCATGGCATTGCCCGAATTGATCAGAACGATAACATTATCAAATGTCGCTTCTGCCTGTTCCAGCAAAGACTGTTCCGCGCTGTTCAGTTCCAGATAATGCTTGCTCTGATCCGGTGCATACGAGGTATTTTCAGCCATCGAAGTGGGCAGGTCATTGCCTTCACCGCCCTTGCGGGAGAACACGACCACAGCAGTATCCGAAAAATCCTTCATTGCTTCAAATGAGCAGTCTCCAGTATACTGGTACTCCACACCCATGTTCTTAGCCAATTCCTCGGTTGCAGGCAGTTCCGGGATGGAAAAATCAACAGAGAATGTATTTCCGCCTTCGTTGTTTTTGGGGCTATAGAGATTGACCAGATTTTGATTCACTTCAAAACCTGCATCCGTAAAGGCTTTTACAAAATCTGTCCGGTTTGCAGTGTAGCTGCTGCCACCGGAACCCGTACCGCCATAAACCGGATTTGCGGAAGCATAGCCCAGAAGATTGATTTTTCGGTTTGTTCCTGCCAACGGCAGAGCGCCGTCATTTTTCAGAAGGACTGCGCCTTCCTCCTCGATTTTCTGAGCCACCGACAAGCCATTTGCATAAGATGTTTTTTGCAATTCCGGGTCTCCATTCTGGCCAGGGAATGCCTTGTCCAGAGAACTGGGAAACACACCAAACATTGCTACATCTGCCACTATTCCAACTGCCAGTAAGAGTGCTGTAACAGCTGTCAGCAACTTTGTGGGCTTTTTGTTGTTCGGATCGCGCTTCATTGTGTTGTCTCCTCCATATTCTTTTATATTTTTTGGGCCGTACCCAACTGTGACCCATTATAACGGATATTTGCGCATCGTTATCATCTTTTGCACAATCTGTCGTTTTGGATACACAGTTTGCAAAAGTTACAATAAATTTTCAATTTTTATTGTGCTAATACACAAATATTGCAACATTGTATTTGTGCACCCTGCCAGACAACAAAAAAACGGCAGGGGATACCTGCCGTAAAAATTATTTGTTTTTGGGCAGCGGAAATAAGATCCGCAGGGTGCACCAGTTGTTTTCCCAGTGCATCGTCATGCTGCCGCCGTGCTGCCCGACGGTGGTGCGGACACTTTTCAGGTCCGACCCCTGCTGCGGCAGACCGTCCGCATCCAGTGCGGGGGCGGCCTCTGTATAATGCTCGAACCGCAGCATGGCAAAACCGCCCTGACTGTACACCGCCACCTTGATGAGCCGCTTTTCGGGGTCCGGCTCGGCGCGGACGGCGGCAATGGCGTTGTCCAGCGCCACGCCCACGATGGTGCACAGCTCCCGGATCGTGAGAAAGCCCAGCATCCTGCCGTCCGCTACGCTGGTGATGGTAATATTCTCCTGCTGGCATTCCATGGTCTTGGCGGTGAGCAGGGTATCCAGCACCGGGTTGCCGGTCTTGTTCTCGGCCTCGTACTGGCGGATGTTCTGCTCCATGGCAGCAATGGCGGCGTTCTGCTTGGTCTGGTCCTGCTCCTCCCGGATGCGGGCAAGCTGGACTTTCAGTTCATGGTACCGCCGGTTGATGAGGTTGATGCCCTCCTTGCTGCGCTTGTACTGCTCGTACTGGCGGTGCAGCACCTCATCCATGGCGGCAAGCTCGCTGTGCAAAGCGTTCTCCTGCAGCTGCTCGTGCTGCACAGATAAGATCAGCACGCCGGAAAAATCCACCAGTGTGCGGATGGAAAAAATGCTCATGTTGATCTCGCTGCCGGGCAGAAAGCCCAGATTGCTCACCGCAAAGGCAGTCAGCGCCAACATGACCGCCGTCAGGGCGGCGCTGCCGCCGATCTGTAAGTGCCCGGCGGGCTGGGGACGGCGGTGCTGCAGATAGCACATAATGCCGAACAGCGTCCCATACACCAGCGCCAGCAGCAGCAAAGACAGCGGCTCCCATGGGCCGCGGGCGGGCCAGAGGGCGCAGTGCAGCTGCCACTCCACGCTGGCGGCAAGCTCTGCCAGAATAAACGCCCGGGCGCAGTGATACCCGGCTTCCAGCAGGGTGATGCTCCACACACCCCATAAATATAAGTAAGAAAGCCCGATGGCCGCTGCCATGCAGGGGATCCAGAGCCCGCCGGGCACGTTGCCCGTCAGCCCCAGAAAGGCCGACAGCACCGCCGCCCACAGCAGGGTGATGCCCCCGGTGACCGCCCTGGAAAAGCGGGGCGCAAGCGCCGGGGTGAACAGCAGCACCGCCAGACACTCGGCAAGGGCGGTGTACAGCCGGGGGATATCCGGCAGCGCGGTCATGAGCCTTCACCTCCGATGTAGTCGGTCAGTGCGGCAAGAAAAGCCTTACGCTTGGGGCGGCTGACCTGCAGCTCGCAGGGGCCCACCTGTACGGTGCTCTGCCGCAGCTCCCGCACCTGTGCCAGATTGACAAGGTAGCCGCTGTTGCACCGGGCAAAGGGGCAGTCTGCCAGCTTTTCCTCAAAGGCCTTGAGGGCGCCGGGGGCGGAAAAATCGCCCTCGTCGGTGTAAAAGTGCACCCGGTGACCCTCGCTTTCCAGATAATAGATGCTTGCGGTGTCCAGCCGGCGCAGCCCGCCCTCCACCGGCACGGTCAGGTAGTGCTTTGCCCGCTTTTCCAGCCGGGCAACCGCCTTGAGCAGCTGCTGCGAAAAGGCAAAGTAGGGCACCGGCTTCAGCACATAGTCCAGCGCTCCCACCGAGTAGCCCCGGATGGCGTACTGCGCCATATTGGTAATGAAGATCAGGATGACGTCTGCATCCATCTGCCGGATGCGCTCTGCCGTGGTCATGCCGTCCAGATGCTTCATCTCCACATCCAGAAAAATAATATCGTAGACCGCGCGGTAATCCTCCAGAATGTCCACCCCGTCCGCAAAGACCGTCACTTCAAACTCCGTCCCGTACTGCCGGGTATACCGCCGGACATACTCCTGCAATACCCCCTGTACCTCCGCGTCGTCCTCTACGATCGCCACCCGGATCATGACCACACCTCCCTTACCACACCTTTGTGGAACTGTTACGGCTCTATTATAGCGCAATCCCGCCGGGTTTGCCAAGGGGGCACTCCGCAACAAAGGGCAGGGCGGCCCACAGGCCGCCCTGCCCTTTGTGTTGAGTTCTCTTACGCTCACGCCCAGTTCTTCCGGCCGTAGCGGGTGGTCAGCTGGCAGATCTCTTTCTGGAGTTTCTTGGTCAGCTGGGTCTTTTTCAGCCGCCAGCGCCAGTTCTGGCCTACGGTGGAGGGCTTATTGATGCGGGCGGCGTTATCCAGCCCCAGCCAGTCCTGCATGGGGATGGTCAGCATGTGATGCAGACCGAAGGGCAGCAGCAGACGCTCCATCGTACCATAGATGAACGGAGCCAGAATGGGAGAAGTCTCGGAAGAGTTGGCGATCCAGATGCCGAAGTTATTGATGCCGGTCTGCACCACAGGCCAGAACAGCGACAGCACGATGGAAATGACCACCGAGTAGACAGCGTAAAAAACGCTGCATCCTCCGGGGGTATTTTGATGCCCCAAAAGGCACAAAAGAATGCCCGCCCACCTGTGGAAAACCACGGTGGGCGGGCATTCTGCGCTTTATTGTTCGTGCCGCTGTAAAAGCATTCAGAGGGCGGCGGTCTGGGGTACCAGCCGGAAGAGCATTACAGGAAGCGCGCTGTTTGCAAAATCCAGCGTATAGATGAGCTTTCCGCGCTCTGTTTCAAAAGGCATCTCGGCCTGTGTGCCGTCCGGGGCAATGCGCACAAGCTTTTTGCCTTCCAGCAGTCCGGCGGGCAGCGCAAGCCTTACCCGGCCGGTGGGCTGCGTCAGGCTGCCTGCGGTTTCAAAGGCCACACTCAGGTATTCCCCGTTCGTCCGTGCGGTCACATCCTCCGCAGAAAGACTGCCGCTGTTAGCCCACGCCGTTGCCGCTTCGATCTTTTCCAGCTGCGCGGCGTTTTCTGCCTGCCCGCACACGGGGCAGAAGGTCAGAGCTTCGCCTTCCGCAGTGCGGAAAGTAAACTTCCGGCAATCCGTGCTGCCAGTGTGCGCACAGCCCTGCCGCAGACAATCGGCGCTCTGAGAGCCGGTTCCGTTCGGGGACCATGCACCGAACTGGTGTCCCAGCTTATCGGTCGGGTCTGCGGTGTAGCTGTCTTTGCAGCGGGAGCAAGTAAAGATGGTATAGCCGTCTGTTTCACAGGTTGGGTCTACGGTAACAGCCTGATAGTCGTGTCCCAAGATGGGCAGCTCCGCATAGGTGGTATGGTCACAGCGGGAGCAGGTATCGTAAGCCCAGCCCTTTTCTGTGCAGGTGGGGGCTTGCGCTACGTGACGCACCAAATCATGGTTCAGTGCGGGCAGCTCTTTGCGGGTGGTATAGCCGCAGCGGATGCAGCGGTCGTAAGTGTCCCAGCCGATTTCCGTACAAGTGGGGGCTTTTGCTGCGTGCTGCACCAGATCATGGTTATTGGGGTCTTTTTCGCCGTATTCCCCACCACACGCCTCACAGACCGCTTTGGCGGTGCAGGTTGCTGTGCCACCGGTACAGCTTGCAGTATCAACTTCGGAGCAGTAGTTCATGCAGCTGCGGATGTGTGTGCCGTTGCCGGCGGATGACCACTTGCCCCATGCGTGACCGCCGTAGTAACTCCCTCCGCAAGTTTCGCACATTCCCAGACTGTCGCAGGCCGCGTAGCCGCCGCTGCAGGGTGCGGTCTCTTTTGCGTCGCAGTTGCTGCGCGTGCATCTGCGGGTGTGCGTGTTCGTGCCGTCGTAGTTAGGCGTCCACGCGCCCCAGTCGTGACCGAGAATGCCGTATTTCGCGCCGCATTTTTCACAGGTTTTGCCTGTGGTGCAGGTGGGAGTTTCGGTACCGCCGGTATGTACCTGTAAAAGCGTAACATTGCCATCGTTGTGGCAGGACTGGCATGCATCTACACAAACCTTATGATAGGTCGAATCATATTTTTCGTATCTGCGGACCTCACGTTCTTCCCTAATCCCACAGCGTGAGCAGTACACCGGGACTGTTTCTGCCGCCGCTTTTAACACGATCCCCGGTATCAGGCACACCATTGCCAGCACCGTCAAACACCGGATCAGCCATTTTTTCATGTTACTCCCTCCTTGTCATCAAACCTTGTTATCCTTTCAGATCAAACTGCACGGACAGCGATGCAAGCACGGCATCTACCACCTTCCGCGCCTGGGCAAGCATATCGATCTCCGCCACAAACGCGATGACCTGCTCGCGCTCCTGCGCGGGGACCTGCAGCGCACTCAGGCTCATGC
>OOAN01001366.1_pt1 | contig 13545 bp, 5 predicted proteins | sample 1671301 | NCBI WGS metagenome assembly OOAN01 (sample SAMN06348142, study PRJEB24527) | human gut metagenome | biome: human gut; feature: ankylosing spondylitis patient; material: feces | host: Homo sapiens | place: China | collected 2015-10
AGGGACATTTACTGAATATCCTCAGTTAACGGAAAAATGAGAAGGGTTGGGGATGGGGAATGGCGGTTGACGAACCGGGAGGCGCTGGATATGCCCCTTTAGGGGTGGGAGAAATATATCTCGGATACGGGTGGATATTTCTCCTGGGCGGACTCGGTGAGTCAGATGAACTTTTCCCGGTTTTGTGTCTTGTAAAGTCCTACCAATAAGAATATGAAGGAAGAGAGTAAGATAATCAATCGGTTGTCGAACAGGGTGTTATAAAAAATTTGCGGATTTTTATCCAAGGGGACGTCAAAGGGGTTCAAAAATACATTCCATTTGCTGACGTCCAGAATTTTACTCGATGCGAACAGCAATAAACCGATAATGATAATCATTACTGCCGTACCGTTGCCATTCCGGATGAGTGTACTGAGCATAAAACACAGTAAACCGATGAAAAGCGCAGGTACCATACTTTGCAAAGCGAGTTGCAGGGGAGGTACCTCTACAACCAGCCAGTCGGTGACGGCAGCTAAAAGCAAAGTGATGATAAAACAAATCATATAGGCGATCAAAAGCCGGAATAGCCAGATTTTATACCGATAGTTCGGAATACCGAAAATGATTTCTATGATTTTGGCATCCTGGTCGTTCTGTATACCGAAACAGGTCGGATAGAAGATCGCTAGGATAGAAGGCACTAATAACATACTGTATCCGGTAGCCGTCGTAATCTCCGAATCCGAAATAAGATTTAACCCCACCGTCAGGATATAAAAACCGACGGCACTGAGAATAAAATACATAAACTTATTGCCGAAGATAATCTTTATATTATACCGGGCGAGTTTTGCTATAGGAGTGATGTAATATTTCATGGCTTTACAAGTCTATTGAGTGATGATATTTTCATGATTAGCTAATTTTACATTCCTCAACAACCACAGATACGAGTCTTCCAGTAGAGGAGAAGTATGTACGGCATTGGGAACCGGTTGGGTCTCCGACAGACACCTGACTTTGATATTCTCTCCGTTCCGGATATGATGTACCAATAACAGGTCGGAAGGCAATTTTACAAATTCCCGGGCCGGAATTTCGAAAGTCCATGTCACATCTTTAGCAATTTCCACCATTTCGGAAGGAGTTCCGTGATATTTCAACGACCCTTTGTTGATAACACCCACCTGGTTACAGGAACTGGCGATATCCTCGATAATGTGGGTAGAGAAAATAACGATCCGGTTGCGCGACAATTCTACCAAAAGATTTCTGAAACGGATTCTTTCCCGGGGGTCCAATCCGGCAGTCGGTTCATCGACAACCAGAATGCGGGGCAGGTTCAGCAAAGTCTGTGCAATTCCGATCCGTTGTTTCATACCTCCTGAGAAACCTCCGATCTTTTTATCTTTGTTTTCATACATATGAACCGCTTCGAGCACTTCTGTGATTCGTTTGCTCCGGGTTTTGGGATTATAAATTCCTTTCAGGAGAGCCTGATATTCCAAAAACTCCCAGGAGGTCAGGTTTTCGTAAGTACCGAATTCCTGAGGCAGATAACCGATCAATCCCTGCAATTCTTCCCGTTTTTTCTGGGTATCGATGCCATTGATGAATATTTTTCCATAGCTCTGCTCGAATATGCCGCAGATGATACGCATAAGGGTGGTTTTACCTGCACCGTTAGGTCCTAACAAACCGAACATACCGGTATGGATCTCCATTGAGACGGCGTTCAAGGCTTTGAACGGTTTTTTCTTATATCCGATCATCGGAATTTTTGTGGCGATCTTATATACTCCTTTTTTCAATTCCCTGAACCGACCGTCGATCATATCGATGTTGATATTGTATTTATGGATCCGGTCCGATAAATAGCGGGCAACTATAGCGACATACCAAAGGAGACCGAGTAAAATAGCCATGCCGGAATCCGAGAATTTTATAGAAGCCCATATGAGCGTAAACAAGGGCGAAAAGTAATAAATGAAGATTCCGCATACCCGTATACACCAGCTCAAGCTTTTGATTTTATGAGCTTTAAAATATTCACCTCCGATGGCAATCAATTTTGTCAGCAACATCCAGGTGCAGACGGCAAAAATGATGGCCCAGAAGGTCAATGTTTGATAGAAATAGGTGAAATAAATCAGGAAGCCGGTGATAGGTAATATCCATACCAAAGGTTTTAAATCCGACCATTGCCGGTATTCTTCCTTTAATCCCAGCCGTTCCCGTACACGTTGGCCGGATTGCCATTCCCGTTGAAATTCATTGGGACGGCCGTAGATCTTCACCAGATTACGGATTGAAATATGGATTTCCTGATCCGGAGGGATAATCCGGCTGTTGGCCTGACGCAGACTAGTCTCCATAAACCAGGTGGCTGCCGGTATCAGTATAATGGCTCCGACAAAGTAACCCAATTGCCATATCAGCGAGTCGGTTATCATCACTATACCGATGACTGCCAGGATCAAAAGGGTGAGTTGAATAATCTTCAGGGTTAAACTCTGGGTACGCAGCCGATGAAGTGCTTCTTCCAAACCGGAATATAGGGTGGGGATAATCACCAGGGTCAATAATGTACTCATGGTCAATCCTCCGATCACCGTGATGGCGAAAGGAGCTCCGAGTCCTGATACAAATTCTCCTTGTCCCATGGCTAACGGGAACATGGCCACGATGGTGGTGATGGCTGTGATCAGGATAGGACGTACCCTCGAGATTCCGGCGATGATGAGGGCTCGCGGTTTACGGTTACCCTGTCGCCGCAATTGCGAAGTGTAGTCGATCAGGATGATACTGTTGTTGACGACGATACCGATCAGGATAATGACACCGATCAATACATTGGCATTCATCAACGAATTGCTGGTAAACAATAAGGCCAGTAAGGAACCGATGGCAGCCAGGGGAATAGCGAACATCAATACGATCGGGGCTGTAAGTGATTCGAAAACAGACGCCAGGATCATGTAAATGATCACAAAAGCAGCCAGAATCAGAAAAGTGAATTCGCTGGTTTCGTCCTCTTCATGTACCACCTCGACAGCGATGCCGGTAGGAATATCGGTATTCTGCACCAGTTCGTCTATCTCTGTCCTTGCGGCTTCCAGAATATTCTTCGATTCGTTTACATCGGAATTGAACCGGTAGTTCACCGTGATTTCTTTATCCTGGTTGACCCGGTTTATGTTTCCTTGTCCCCGGGTAAGGTTGATATTACTGAAGCTACGTAATTCGGTAAGGGAATTATTCGTGTTGGTGACTTGCATATTGCGCAAGTCTTCCAGCGTACGTACCGGATCCTGGTTTTCTTCTTCTTTTTTCTCGGCTAGCCGTTTGTCTTTGATGATGATATCGTACTCCTGATCTCCCGCTTTGTATTTGATCGAAGTCGTATTTTGGGGGGCGAAATTATTGAGCTCGGTGACGACATTATTCGGAGTTACATCATTGATTCCCATCAGATATTGGTCGAACATGATCCTGGCTTCGGGTTTTCCCCGGGATGAGCTGACCGATGAATAGCTGATATTGTCCAATTCTTCCAATTGGAATTTGAGCAACTCGGCCAGGTTAGCCATTTTTTCGAAATCCTGGCCCTTGATGACAATTTTTTCCGTTTGGGTACCCATACCCATTTTTTTCATCAGTTGGTCGGCACCTCCCATGAGTGAACTGCCACCACCCCGGAAGTTCTCGCTGCTCTCGATAGCTTCGAGGCTGATATCGCTGACTCTTAACCCATCGGAGAGGGATAGAATCGTACTCTTGAGTTCGTTCAGTGTTTTTTTGTTGATCTTTTCGAAGTCCTCTTTTAGTTTGATGGTGACACTGGCATCCGTGGAATAGATCTTTGTACTGTATTGTTCGATTTCCTGGATATCGTTCAAGCGTTCTTCATAAGCTTTTATCGTTTCGTCTGTCCGGTTGAGGGTATTCCCATTGGGGAAAGTCATATAGACATTGAACGTATCGGCTTCGATTTCTTTTAACGTATTCATGGTCAGTGTCAAAGATAAAGCTACCGTGACGATCAATACCAATATCGCAGTAAATACGACTGCTGCCGGTTTGCGCAGGCACATTTTCAGTAAAGCGATATAAATCTGTACCGGCCGGCTATGAATCGATAATGTACTGAAATTTACCCGGTCGCCCTGGCCTTTCATGAATTGATTGACGGCCATAGGGATCAGTAGCAAAGCCACGGCCAACGACAGGATAAGAGTCGTGATGATCGACACGCCGATATGTTCACCGATCAGCTTCAGGATAAAATCGTCTGAAAACAGGAAAGGAAGAAATACAGTGATCGTAGTCAGAGTGGCGGCGATAACCGCTTTGGCCACCTCCTGAGTGCCCCTTACCGCTGCTTCCTGACTATTGACTCCGATCGCACGCAACCGGAAGATATTCTCCATGACGACGACCGAATTATCCAACAACATGCCCACAGCGAGGGCTATACCCGTTAAAGTCAGTGTATTGATACTGATACCGAAAAAGTAAAAGAAATAAAAAGCAGAGAATACCGAAATGGGGATTGCCACGGCAATGAAAGTGACGATCTTGAAGTTTCGCAAAAACAGGTAGAGAATGAAAATAGCCAGAATCGCTCCGGTCAAACCCAGATTGATGATGGTGTTGATGTTTTCACTCATCGTTTCGGCTGTGTCCGTATCGACTTTGATAGAAACTCCTTTGGTAGCCAGTTCTTCATTCAACTGGGCGATTTCTTCCCGTACCCGCTGTGAAAGATCGATGATATTGACCAGCGGAGATTTGGAAATAACACAGGTGATAACTTCTTTCCCATTCACCCGCGAATAGGATTCTTCTTCTTTAATGCCGAAATTGATGTCGGCGATGTCTTTCAACAATACCGGACCTTCGGATACAACGATGTTTCCCAGGTCTTCTGTCGCGAGATATTCTGCCGTAACGTTGACAAAAAAACGTTTGTTATCCTGAAATACCGAACCGGCGAAGGTCTTTTCAGACATATTCTTGCCGATCAGTGAGCTGACTTGTGATGCGGTGATATTGAGCGCTTTGCATTTTTCATCGTCGAGAAGGATTTCGATGCTCTTCTGACGTCCGCCCATGACCGTGACCGAGGCTATTCCATCCGTACTTTCAAGGATGGGAGCAATGTCGATATCGGTGATATTCCGGACATAATCGACATCGTCGTCTCCCAGAATCTGTAGAGTCATAAACTGATCACTGGCCATTCCGCTACCGGCTTTATTGACCTGGATGGTGAAGTCTTCCGGAATACTTTTGGTGATCGCTTTGATTTTTTCTTCCAGCTTCAGGTAAGCATATTTGACATTTGTATTTTTGGTAAAGGAAACAGTGATACGGGCGTTCCTATTGGAAATCAATGTCGTTATATCCTCGACGCCTTCCAGGCCGCTGATTACGCCTTCTACCGGAATAGCTGCCTGACTCTCGATGTACTTCGGATCCAGCTCGGTCTTGGTGGAAATAGTTACATTCAGGGAGGGGAACTCCGCATCCGGATATAATTCCATCAGTAAGTACCTGTACGAAAACAACCCCATCATGGTCAAACCGATGAAGATCATCGAAATCAGTACTTTACGATTTATTAGTTTGTTCATTTTTTCTTATTTAGAATCAAAAATGTCAAAAGCTCGAAAATGCCTTTCAAATCTTCTCTACGTTTTTGACTTTTTTGTCAAAAATGTAGTAAACACACGGGATCACTACTAATGTCATCAGGGTAGAAGTGAACAGACCGCCGATCACCGCCAAAGCCATAGGGGATCGCAGTGAAGCACCCTCTCCGAATCCGAAACACATCGGCAATAAAGCCAGGATAGTAGTCAGACTGGTCATGATGATCGGGCGGATACGCTGTTGGGCAGCTCCTTTTATGGCCTCTGTCAGAGCGAATCCTTCTGCCTTGAGCCTGTTGGCTGCATCTACCAGTAAGATGGAGTTGTTGACGGCTATACCTGCCAGCATGATGATACCGATAAAAGCCATCATATTCAAAGAGGCTCCGGCTAGCAAAAATGCGTAAATACAGCCTACTCCGGCCAACGGGATCGTCAGCAAGATGGTAAACGGATGACGCAAGGATTCGAATTGAGAAGCCATCACCATATATACCAATACGATAGATAGTATCAGAGCAAAGGACAAACCTTGAAACGATTCGGCCCGTTTCTCTTCTTCTCCGGTAATTTGTGCTGAATATTTAGCAGGGAATTGGATATCTTTCAACTGTGCTTTGATTTCCGGAGTGACACTGCCTAATGTATAGCCCTTTTCGAGCATTGCGGTGACTTTACCGATCCGGTTTTGGTTGCTACGGTTGATTTCTTTCGGAGCTGTCGTAATCGAAACCTCTGCAATCTCACCCAGACGATATTTCTTTTCTCCTTGTACGATTTCAACATTTTGCAATTCATCGAGCGATACTTCCGGTACTTTGATTTCGATATCGATCGGTTCACCTTCGGATTCGAAATTGCTGGCCGTCTTCCCGTTCAGCTTTTCTTTTATCTGACTGGCCACCGAAGCGATATCTACCCCGTAAATCCCGCTTTTCAACCGGTCGATAGAGATGTTGACTTCCGGAGCTCCTTGTTCCATAGAAGTTTTGATATCGTAGAGTCCGGGGATAGAGGCTATTTTTTCCTTCACCTCCGTGCTGAGTTCGTCGATCATTTCCAGTTCCTCCCCTTTAATCTCGATAATTACAGGAGCTCCTTCCGTTCCGAGGATGCTTTGTAAGGCAGATTGTTCCTTTTCGAACGATATTTCCACGCCCTCGGGAATCGTGTAATTATGACTCAGATTACTGATAATATAATCTGCATCGGCTTTGGCTTTGTTTTTCAATTTGACTTTTACCTCTGCCTGATTTTCGCCTTCGAGTTTCCCGCTAGTCGTTTGGCTTTCGGTTGTTGTCGAAGGTCCAACCTGAGTAAAAATCCATTCCAGATCGTCTCCTGCCAACTCTATAATCATATTTTCGATGGTAGCGGCCGCATTATCCGTGCTTTGCAGACGGGTTCCCGGCTCCAGAGTGATGTAAGTCGAAAATTCCCGGGAATCTGCTTTAGGCATAAATTCTTTATCGATCAACGGGAGCAGCAGGTAACTTCCGATCATGACCACTAACGCGGTCAGGACGACAGCGTACCGGTGTTTCAAAAGTTTACCGACAAACTGACCGTATCCTTTGATTTTTAAAGAAGCCTGATTTTTGGCAGGTGCTTTCACATATTGTGAAGCTAACATCGGGATTAACAATACCGCAACAAAAAGAGAAGACAATAGAGAGAACGAAACGGTCCAGGCCTGTTCTTTAAAAAGTTCTCCGGCAGCTCCCTGGATGTAAACGATAGGTAAGAATACCACTATGGTCGTGAGGGTTGAAGACGTGATAGCCCCTGAAACTTCCGAAGCTCCTTTGATAGCCGCTTCCTTGGGGGAAAGGCCGTTTTCCAGATTCCGGAAAATATTCTCCATGACAACAATGGCATTATCGATCAACATGCCGGCTCCCAGGGCTAATCCCCCCAGTGTCATGATATTGATCGTCAATCCGTTGAAGTACATCAAATTGAACGTAGCGATGATGGACACCGGAATAGAAACACTGACGATCAAGGTTGTATTGATGCGGCGCAGGAAAACGTACAATACCAGCATGGCCAATAAAATACCCATAACGGCAGAATCCTTGACCTCCCCGATCGAAGCTCCGATAAAATCTCCCTGGTTACTGATGACGTGAAATTCATAACCGGGCATACTTTTCTGCAATTCTTCCAGTTTGGCAGTGATATTTTCAACTGCCTTCACCGTATTGTATTTATTCTCTTTGTAGACGCTGATACTCAGACTACGTTCGGCATCGTAGCGCACCAGATTTTCAGGATCTTTATTTTTTAGTTCGATTTTGGCAACATCTTTCAGGTATACCGGAGCTTTCACGGTAGAGCTGTTCCCCGACTCGGTGTCGGTACTACCGGGGGTTTTGAAAGCAACGATAATATTCCCGATATCTTCCAGGTCTTTTAATAAATTCACCCCTTTTACCGTATATTGGATGTCGTCGTTTACAATGGTACCTCCCGAAACATTCCGGTTCATACTTTCTATTTTCGACGCGATCGTTTCGGCAGTCAGGTTGAAAGCTTCCAGCATATAAGAGTCGGTTTTGACCTCCACAAAAGCATTTTCCTGGCCGTTGAGTCGGATATCGGCCACACCTTCCAGTCTGACCAGTTCGCTCCGCATATAGTTTTCTGCTATTTTCCGGAGTTCGTTCATATCCTTGATTTCTTTATGGCTCATGGAAATGATCATGACCGGCGTGGCATTGGCATCGTAGCGGGAAACATTCAGGGAAGTGATTTCTTCGTCCTGAGCGATTTGAGACATGCTGCGTTGCAAATCCAAAAAGGCGGCATCCATATCCTGATCCCAGTCGTATTCCACCGTAATCGTGGCTCCTCCTACCTTACTGCTGCTACTGACGTCTTTCACACCTTCCTGGCGTGCTGCCATAGCTTCTATTTTTTCTACAAACTGTTTTTCGATCTCTTCAGGTGGACGCTCACCGGCTTGCAAATCGATATATAAAGCCGGATTTTTTAAATCGGGAAATAAATCTGTTCCCAATTTATTGTATGATATGATTCCTAGCAGACATACCCCCAGTGTGATCATTAATACACTGACCGGGTATTTTACTGCAAATTTTGTAATTCCCATAATTTAATCGTTTACCAATTTGGACGTTTACCGACAAAGAATTTTTCAGACTGTCGTGAATACAGTTACTTCATCACTTTTACTTTGCTCCGGTTACGTAACCATTCGTAACCTTTCACGACGATCTTGTCCCCGGCTTCGAGTCCTTTTTCTACTTCGATGTATTTATCGTCACTGATACCGGTATGGATGACTTTTTCTTCGGCACTGTTTCTGTCGACCGTATATACTAATTTACCTCCCCGGCGGTTTTTAATGATATCTTTGGGAATAGAGATGACAGAGTCTTTCCGTACTGTGACGATATCTGCTTTGGCGAACATACCCGGACGAAGTTTTAAATCCGGGTTATCGATTTCGATATACCCCGAGAAGGTACGGGTTTCTTCGTTGATGGCCGGAGATAACTGAGTCAGTATGCCTCTTAAAGTATCCGATTTGATATTGTAATTGGTGATATGTACTTGCTGTCCGATTCTCAGTTTGGTCAATGTGTTTTCAGGGAATTGGGTTTCTACATACATTTTACTATAATCCATCAGGCCGACCATCACACTACCGGAAGCGACTTCTACCCCCGGAGTATAGTAGGGAAGATTGACGATAACTCCTTTGAACGGAGCTTTGATACTCAGTTTTTCTAAAGTGATATAACCGTTTTCCAAGGCTAACTTCGCATTGATATAAGAGTTTTCAGCGTTGTTTACGTCTTTTTCGGTTGCTCCGCCTTTCTCGAGCAGGATTTTCTGACCTTCCCATTCCTTCTCGGTGATCTGGATTTGTAATTTCTTACTTTCCAACTGCACGTTGTTTTCATATTCCTTATTTTCCAGACGGATGATGACAGCTCCGGCTTCGACGATGTCACCCAGCTGATAAGGACGACCGGTTTTCGGATTTTTCTGTAAGTAGTAAGCTCCGTTGGTTTCCGATTTTATTTCTATCGTTTTAGCTGCCTTTGCTGTTCCGGTTGTTGTAATATATTCCTCAATGTTTCTGAGTTGTACGTCCTCGACCCATACTGGGGTAGTGGCTTCAGAAGAGTTATTTCCCTGATTGTTATTACAGGAAAACGACATGAATCCTAACATAACAGCTCCCAGGATTTTAAAATTCTTATTCATGATTATCGTGATTTTACTTGTTAACGGACTTATAGGGTTATTTTATTTCAATAGATCTACAGGTAAATAACTTTTATGGGTTTCAAAATCCCAAAGGGTTTGGATTTTCAGGTTCAAGAGCTCGATTTTGTAGCTGATAATAGCGCTCGTATAATCTTGTTTGGCAGTAGTCAACTGGTTTTGGAACTGTTGTAAGTCCATACCGGTCAGATTACCGTTGCGATATTTTTCCAGATTGATTTCATAGGTACGTTCCGCATTTTCAATGCTTTTCTTTTTGATTTCGATTTGACGGATCAGCGTCGGCAGGTTACGGCAAATCTGGCGGACATCGATGACAATCTCTTTTTTCTGTTCTTCGAGGCTGATTTCGTCCGATTCCATAGCCAGTTGGCTGGATTTTACTTTTGCCTTTTTAGCCCCCCAATCGAAGATCGGAATGGTGAGGGTTACGCCAACCTCTTCGTTGTCGGTGGGCTTGTCGTACATATTTTTTACTTTTCCAGCCAGGGCATCCATACCTACCCGGACACTTAAATCACCTTTGAATTCGCTTTCTGCTTTTGTCCGGATAATCGAAAATACATCCTGTTCCAGGGTAATCTGTTTTTGGCGGATTTCCATGCGTTGATCCAGGGCGTATTTAACTGCATCGTTAATATTGACATCGACTGTCGGAATATTATTGTCGAACAGTATCGCGATATCTTCATCCAGCGACATTCCCAGTAAAAGCTTGAAATTGTCTTTCGCATTTTCAAAACTGATCTCTTTCGAATATACAGTGGATTCACTGTTCGCCAGATTGACTTCCGCCTGATAAAGTTCTTCTTTGGCTAACAGCCCGGCTTCGACCTTATTTTTGATGATATCGTAGTTTTGTTTCTGGTTGTTGTATTCATCCCGGGAGATGTTCAGATCCTTTTGTTTTTGATATACATCGTAAAATTGGCTGGTGACGTTTTTTTCGATACTTAATTGTTGGAGGGCATAACTGATTTTGGCATTTTCGAGTGCATATTCCAGTTCTTTGAGCTGCATCTTTGTCCTGTTATAAGTGAACAAAGGCTGCGAAATACGTAAAGACAGATTATGCTTGAAGGAGGTATTGTTGCCACCGGAAGTCCTGTTGGAAGCGTCCTGCCAGGAAAAGTCATTATATAGAGAGATGGTTCCGTCTGTCCATTTTATGGGTTGCGTGATACCGAATGAAGCCGATGACATTTTGGTCTCGTTGGCATACCATTTACTGTTGAAATTATCGTATTGGTTGTTACGGGTATACCTGAAAGGAGTGACATCCAATGAAAATTGTGATTTCAGGGAAGCATCCTGAGCTTTTAGATTCAATTGACGTTGCTCGAGGCTGAGTTTGCTTTGAATCAGTGAAGGACTGTGTTCGAAAGCCGTGTTCAATGCTTTTTCAAGTGTAAGTACTTCCTGTGCATGCGCACTATATAACCCGCTGAGGGTTAAAAGACCGAGGACCAAAGTTTGTTTAAGCATATTGTCTGCGTTTATCGGGTTATTCGTTTATTATTCTTCTGTGGCTGTAAATTTAACGGCGTCTGCAATGACGTAATCTCCGGAAACTTTATCTGTCAAAGTGATGATGACTTCTCCTTGAGGTAGATAGAAATTCCCGATCGAAACCCATCCTTCGGTTTCTTCATCCAGGTCCAGTGTCACCGATTCTTTCTCTTTATCGTATTGGATGGTATAAGTCTGATTACGTTCCTCTTTGTGACGACCGCGTCTGTCCATAAAAAACATTCTGCCCGACATTTTTGCATTCCAGATGGACACCTCGTAGTAACCGTCTTTAGGGATTTCCGTTTTCCATTCTACGGCATTGGCCCCACTGCCTTTATTTTTATAAACCGCAGAGTTTATCGTTTCACCGTAGCAATAGTCGGCGGCTATGGCCGTCCATTGGGAAGGCATCCACCAGGGCATAAAATTCTTATACTTTTCGTCATCTTTTTTCTTGAAAAGATCCTTCAGTTTATGCCGGTTATTCGAGGCGATCGTCCTGAATCCCGGATCCTCATTGTCGATAATGATTTCATTCGGATTCGGCTTGAAGACATCCGGGTTTATCGGATAAATTCCCGAAGTAGTATCGCTGATCGTATTGTCGATTTTAGAAAAATTGAAATTATGCGATGTCGGTAGGTTGTGTGAAATATTGGTATTTATCGAAATATTGGCCGGACGCTCGTCACTGATAATCTTGATTTCCCGGGCTTCTCCGGCCGGAATAATGTAATTTTTCTTCTCCGTTTCAAAACTCATACCGCCTCCCCGCCGCATACCGCCTCCTCCGCCTTGCATGACTTCCGTACTGATGATAGCATCTATGTCGGAGGGATTGTTGACCTTGAATTTAATTTGGTATTTGGTAAACTCATCCAACACAATTTGATTGGCATCCACATCCTTGATATAGATGGTCGGGGTATGGGAGGCCGTATACCAGGTGTCGATAAAATCGGACAACCGAATCCCGAACCTCTTCTCTATTTCGTATCGGAGTGTATCGAACGGTATATTCTGGAACTGACGGCTAGTAAAAAATGCCTTTAGGAATTGATTGAAATCTTCCTGTGTGATCCGGGAAGTGATATAGTTATTCAATGCTGCACTTTTCAATTTCAGCAATTCATAGAAAATTTCCGGCTTCAGTTCGGTATCTCCGATCGCTGTCTCGAAACTATGTGATTCCAGATAGAGGTTGGCTCGCTGTTTGTCGTTGATGATACCTCCCCAGAAACGGAAGCCCTGATCGGAAGAAGTATTCATCATGTTGTTGACTGCGATGTCGATTACCGGATATTCGGGAGAGCTGATGTAGTTCGTATGTCCGAACAACATCGGAGTGATATTGGATTTATTGATCAGTTTATTGTCCGGATTCCAGCCATTTTGGCTGTTTTCGGAGGTTAAAGAGCTCACGAAACGATTGAAGAGGGAAATATTTTGTTCCGTCTCGTCCATAGGGCCCCCATGCCGTCCCCATTCATTCATCCGTCTTCTTTCTGCCTCAAAATCCTGGCCTAGAGAAATTCCTCGTTCCGGGACGAAGAGGATTTCAGGCATGACATATTCGGTATAACCTTTCCAGTTACGGGCATAAGTGGCAAATTGTACCGGGGTTTCGGCTAAGACAAATTTTCCGAAAGGATAATCCCGGTCTTTCTCTATTTCCAGGCTGTTTTTTACTTCCCGAATGACTCCGGGCAAGGTATCGGATAAGGGTTCGAAGTATTTTGAAAAATAATCGTGGCCTTTAAAGTAATAGATCTCGTAATCCGTGGAATCTACCCGTAAAGCCTTTTTATCATAATCGGCGATGGTTAGACTGATTCCGGGCAAGGCGGTGGCGTTCGTAAAGGTGATTGCCGGGCCGTCGACCTTACTTTTGCCTTGTGACAAAACGGTCTTGTCGCCTTCATAATGAACGGTAAGTGTATAGTCTGTGAAATTCTTCCTGACATTGTACGGAGCTCCCGGGTTAACGGGGGCGATGGTTACCGGATACCAGATACATTCGGGAGTCAATAGGGTAAAGGTATTACTCAGCCATGCATAACGTTTACCGAAACGCCAGAATACCTGCGGGACTTTAGTATCCAGGTAATCTTCTGTCAGGAGATCGGAAGAGCGT
>OOAN01001367.1_pt1 | contig 13538 bp, 16 predicted proteins | sample 1671301 | NCBI WGS metagenome assembly OOAN01 (sample SAMN06348142, study PRJEB24527) | human gut metagenome | biome: human gut; feature: ankylosing spondylitis patient; material: feces | host: Homo sapiens | place: China | collected 2015-10
TTTACGATATCTGCTTTGGTCATTTTTGTAAGTTTTTGTCCGACAAAGATAAACAAACTTCCGAACTGAAAAAAGCCCATCGACAATCCGATGATTATACCAACAGGTTTATTGTATTGCCGCAGAACGGCGCATCGTGATATTAGAAAATAAAAATCCGGGTTCGGACATTTTTAACATGGATACGGATTCATCTCTTCCGACCCCGTTTCATAGAGGTCATATCCTTGTCCTCCGCTACGGGACGTTTCTGTTCTTTTAACGGCCACTGCGAAAAAATATGCTCTTGGCGGACTGTCATCTCTTTCAGTCGTCGGGCGATCTGTTTCCAGTCGTATTCGAAATTCAGCATGACGATATCCTCACCGAAATCGATGTCATCGAAATATGTGAGTGCCTTGAACGGGCGGATGACATTTGCCTGCGGAAATTTTCGTTCGTAGCATTTGAGCATCTCATAAAACGGGATGCGGGTGGACAGACAGGCGATATCCACGAAATCTTTGAGCCGCGAACCGTCGTCGGCTATCGCAGACAGCTTCATGGCGACGATATCCTCGATGCTGTATAAACGGATTCCGGATTCCGCATAGGGCTGCCGGAGATATGCATATTTGTGAGCTATGCAGTCGATCTTAACGCCGTCGATCATGCCTTTCAGCGTGTCGGGGCGCCTGAAGGCCGTTTGGAATCCGTATCGCTGCGAAAGAAACGCTTCGAGTTCCCCGGCGTCGAACGACTCCGGAGTGAACAGATCCAGAGCGACACTCACACGATGCCCCAGATATAAGGCCAAAGCCGTACCTCCGGCCAGATTGAACGCCGCAAGCCGGGGCTCGGCCTCCAACTGTTTCAACAACCCAAGTGTCTGCGGCGCAACTGTCTGCGTGTGTAACATCTCAATTCCTCTTTTTTAAGGCCGAAAGCCGTACATACGAAATTCATATCCTGCGCCGAGAGTGTCGGAACCTCTTTGATAATTTCCCGGAAGCCTTCGATGCCTCCGTAGAGGTCGAACGCCGCGAAGTAGTCCCGGAGCCATCCCCGTTCTATGATGCGCTGCACGACGACCTTACGCGAACGCTGCCAGTCGAACTGCGTCAAGTCATAGTCCCAAAGTAATGTCTTTGAGACCTTGCAGCAGCCTTTATTTCGGATATAGTCATCGAATATGGTCATGGGCCGGAGTTCGTTTCGCTTTACAAATATACGAATTATCCTGATGATATGCAATTTCCGTGCTTTGTCCGGCATACGCCTTCAAGAGTTGTGTCTTATCGCTCGTCATTCGCCGCAGCAAACATGGGACAAATCGGATATACACTCCCCGACGAAGGTCGGATACGGTGGTACGGACATCTCCGAACCGATTGTCCCTGTCTGCAGCATAGCGCAAAATTTTCATACGCATAAATAACCGGTTTTTCAGGTGTGGGTCGCCCAGCCGTGAAAGGGACGGTCGATAAAACAGCACGACCGATCCGGACATCCATGATAAACCAATCCGCCGACAACGCCCAGACTCCCGTCGGGATAGCGTTCCTTGAAGAGGAACGAATAGGGCGCGAAGTCCCTGTAAAGTTCGATCTGGCACGGATGATGGGGATTTTGCTCACGGCGTTCGAGGCGCTCCAAACATTCCCGAAGCGTGCTGTCGCCGATGCTTTCGGCGTATTGCACTACCTTATCGTAGTGCTCCTGACACATGATTTTCATAAGGCTTGATTTTTAGGTCTATTTCCCCATTCCGGGGTGTTGTTCCAGAAAGAGCATCCGCTGCCGGATATAATGCAGCAGCGGTTCTCCGTCGCCGACAGATTCCATAATGTTGTTCGTTCCGCCAATATCCTTCAGCACTTTCAATGAGAAAGAGTTGTGTATCTGCCCCGAATCGAACTGCAAATCGTGTCCGGACTCGGTAAAGGTGATGCAGACAGGTCTTCCCCGCTTTGTTCTGCCGAAAACCGTGATAGCACCACGCAGGTCTATCGGATAAAACTCGTCGTTATTCTCCCAGTCGATCTCAGGAGTCAGGCGGACGATCTCCGCCATGACCGGACGGAGCAGCCCTTCCGTCCAATGCGGATCATTCAACCGCTCCCGTTCTTGCTTCAGATGTTCAATCTCCCGATCGATCTCCTTGCGGCGCTTGTCGCACTGCGTTTTATGCAGGCGGTAGCGCGTAATGATATTCTCAATAGCATTATATTATGCATACCAACTGCACCGCAGGGGCTGCCCGTCCCATTTCCACGCAGTACGGTATGAGTCGATGCGGATATAATTTTTCGACAGACGGTGCGTATGGGTCTTGCCCTTGAAAACATCGGGCAGCGGGACGGTCGTTCCGCACATATAGCCGTCTTCGGTAGTTCGTTGGTCGAGCTTCCGTAGGTCTACCGCACTGCCGCGGATCGCCACGACCTGATAGAAGTCGATATTGGTCTGCTCCCAGCCCCACGACGAGTAAAGGATGTCGCCGACACGGAGCGATTCGCGGAACGCCGCGGCAGCCTTTTCCTGCGCCTCGTCATGGCGGCGGAAGCGCTCGGCCTCCTGCCGGATACACTCCATCGCTTTGTCATATTCTTCCGGTGTGCGGGCCTTGTAAACATACCGGGGGCGCTTCATCCCCGGCGTCCATGCCGCGATATAGCGGCCGTTACGGCCCTGAAACCGGACAAGCGAGATATTATAGACCAATTCGGGGGCGAAGCCCGTCCCCTGCGCGAGTCGCGCGGCGTTCTTGTTGATGCGATAGGTTTTCATCGGATTTCGGATTTAGGGTTATTCGTTTCTTCTTCGACGATGCGGAAATTGTCGGGATTCCAGCCTTTGTCGACCAGCGTGGCTTGGGCTTCGAGAACGCTCTGGAAGATGCGGCGCTTCTGCCACGATAAACAGATGCATCCGGCGGAAATACGCCACACGGGGCATCTTTGATATTCGAGGTGGCAGCGACACGGGACAGGCCGGTAATGCAGGAAGCCGCGCATGCGCAGCAGCAACGTATGCTCGTAGGCTTTGTCTTCACGGCAGCGCGCCCATGCTTCGTATTTGTCCAGCCGGTCGGTAATCAGGGCATACTCGACAGCCCGTGAATAGCGGTTCCAGCCTTGCCAACAGCCCTTGAAGAAGAGTGACAGCAGTTCCCGTTCGAGTGCCGGACGGCCTTTCGTACGCAGAAGTTCGGTCAGCGATTCGACCTCGCCGTAACGGAAGTCGAGCGGGCGAAGGTTGTTCGTCGCCCTGCGGACCATCACCCGCAAATCGGAAGTAATGGTGATACGTTTTACAATCATGTGACTCATAGAAATAGATAATTAAGATGTTGGTTACTTATGCGAAAAGTCCGGACGGACATAGTAGCAGATTGTCGTGTGCCGCTCGTGTTCTTTGACGAGTTTTACCGGCTGCGGAGCGTTGTAGATGCGCCGCTGCGAGACGGGAGCATCGAGCGCATCCCACTCCGCCTGCGATACGGCCTTCGGCTCGTCCCGGTAGCACCAGAGAATGATCCGGTTCGGCACCGGCGCCCGGAAAATCTTGCCCTCATAGTCCGCCACGAACTGCTCCAGTTCCTCGTCCGAGCCGAACGAGATACACGCTCCACGGTACAGGTCGCCATCCGTTCGCTCCGGAAATCGGTACAGGTCGAGCTTGCGCCAATGCTTCGTCGTGAAATCCCCATAGAGCGGATTCGCCTCCTTGTATTCCCACACGCTCACACATGCTTCGAAGCGAACGGCGCCGTTCCCGCAGGGCCCGTCATGGCCCCATATCTTGAACTCCACATGTGCTGTTCCGGCATAGCGGGTCTCTGAAGGTGCTATATCGACGAGCGGCCCTCCGCCGGCCACGCACCGCACGCCGTCATCTGTCGGGGCGACGAACGGAATGAACGACACGACATGCACCGCCAGTGTACCGTCGTCATTCACACGGTCGATGCGGGCATCTTCCGAATAATCTCCGGCATGGGATGTATAGAGGATCTTATCCCCGGCTTTCGGAACTTGCGCAGAACGGGTATTCCCGATGTGCATCACAAGGGCATTTACGCGGTCTACATCCGCTTGTGTCAGGCGGTGCTCGGCATCGTATGCAGCGTTCAGCGGCTGCAACGTCGCCACGCTATAAGGCTTACTTTTAATCTGTATCATAATCGGATAAAACAAAAGCGCCCTGCAACCTCTCGGTCGCAGGGCTCGGTTTGACAATAGTTGTATCTCAGGCGGCTTCGGCAGGTACTTCGTCCTCAGTTGTCGGTTCTGTACCTTCCAATTTCTCGGAGATCATCCGCACGGCCCGGTTTACATCCGTGAGGATGTCGAACAGGTAGGTCGGCTCTTTCTGCAGCTCCTCCAGCCAGCCTTTCAGGTAGGCGGCATTCTCCTCGCGGGGCGTCGTGGCGAAGCCCAGCATCGCCCCGCATAAGGCAGCCGTAAGCTCGGCGACCAGTTCCTCACGGGCATAATCCGCATCGCCATAACCGCTTTCTTTGAGCCTGTCGAGCCGGTCGGAATGTCCCGTGCTGTGGGCGATCTCGTGCAATAGTGTCGTATAGAACGCCGCACCTTCCGGGAACTGCTCCTTCTGCGGGCAGATGATCCTATCGAGCGAGGGTGAATAGGAGGCCCGGTTGCCATATTTGAGGTAAATCGGGCAAAGCCACGACTGCCGCTCCAGCATTCGGTCCATAGGGCCGCACGTCAGACCGTCCGAATAATCCTTCGGTTCGGTCTTCGCCGTGAGCTGCGCATAGCGTTCCGGCTGCTGCTCCTGCATATCCGTCTGGTCGAGGTTGAAGACCGGGTAGTAGCGCATGACGGGAATCAGGTCGTAGTGTTTCTGCTGCTCCTTCGGCAAGCGGTAGTATTCCGCCGATTCGATCTTCTTGCGGGTCTCCTTATGGCGGATGTAGATCTTCCAGAAATAGACCGGAAAGGCGTCCGAGCCCTTGCGGATATTCAGCCCCTCTTCCTTGGCCTGCCGGAAGGTCATAAAGACGGGCGTACGGTAGCCCATGATCTCCGAGAGGAACAACAGCATAAGCACGTTGCCGGCCCGGTAAGGCGTGCCGCGCAGGTTGCGCGGAAGGCCGTGCGTCATGTCGGCGATCCACGGCTTCTGCCAGTCGCTCGTGAGCGTCTCTATTTTCTTTATCACGAGCTCCGTCAGCCGCGGAGCGATCGTGTCGATAATCGTTTGATTCATAGTCGTAGGATTTTAATAGCAATATTCACTTACAGGCGGGCGGCAGGCGTTCCAAATGCGGATCTTCTCGTCGTTCGTCTTGCCGCGCCACCACATGTCGCAGGCGTCGTGGAAAGTCTTGTAGTCATTTTTCGAACTGAAATTCTCCGGATTCAGGCCGGTGATAATCGCCCGATCCTCTGCTGTCGTACCATGCTCCCACCACGGCTCGACCGTATCGGATATCAATTCGCTCTCGCGTACCTGCCAGGTATGCTCCGAGCACGCTTCGCACCACAAATCCTCACTGTCGTCGGGTAACGAGTCTGCCTCATCGGTGTTGCTGTCCAGCCATGCCCGGCATAATATATCTTTCGACCCGCACTCCGCGCAGCGGTAAGGGTTCTTGCATCCATTGGAAAATCGTCGTTGCAGCTTAGTGAACTGTTGCTTGCCGTATTCGCAGCCATGCCAGATAAGGCGGTCAATTCGTATTTTCATAGTAGGGAAATGAAAAGACGGGATGGTGTCGAACCATCCCGTCGGTTAATATTTATATCAGTTACTATGCCGCCGTTTTCATCTCTTCGGGTATCCGCGTATCGGGTTCGATATCCGGATCCATCGGAATAATCAGCGGCTGCGGCACGGCGCCGGGCGTCTCGTCCGGCAGCAGGTCGGGAAGCTCCTCGGGTTCGAAGTCCGGAGCTTCCTGCATCGAGACTGCCATCTCCTCGGCCTCGGCTTTCGCATGCAAGGCGTCGATCTGCTCCTGAAGACGGGCCTTGCGTTTTTCGTATGTCTCCAAATGCTGTTGTTGAACGGCCTCGCTCTGTTCTGCGAAGTTCAGATCCGCAAAACGGCACATCATTCCCGTCAGGAGCGTTTCGTCCGTACAGCGATACTCCGGAGCTGCCGAGCGGAAGAAGTCCACCAGATAAGCGCGGATCAGCGCCGCCTGCTGCTTGGCCGTGATACGTCCCGCCGCGGCGAACTGCTCCCGGTCAGTCAGGTAAGAGCCTTCCTTGGGTCGGAAACCGCACTGACGGAGTTTCGAGTCGCTCATTACGCGCTGCATCACGGCGTAGTAGAACATCTGCTGCTCCTCTTTCTGCAAGGGCTTGTTCGCAACCTTCACATCGAGGAAGACACGCTTCATATCGGTCGTGATATGCTCGTAGCAGATTTCCCGGTAACGACGCTCCTGTTGCAACAGCCCCTCCAGCGGCGAAGGCGGAACGACGGTGACGAAGACCTTATGCTCATCGTCCTGCCCCTCGTTTACCGTCATTTCCCGCTCCTCATCCTCGATCTCTTCGTAGCGGAACTCGATATCGAGGTTGCCGATGACGGCGTATTTGCGCACCCGTCCTTCCGAGATGTCGAACTCCAACCGCTGAGTTTCTTCGGCAAACGCCGCCATTTCGGCCTCGTACTCCTCCTTAGCCTCAGTAAAATCCTCTTCTGACTCGAACTCTTCGGCTTGTGGAGCGTCGGGCATCTGAGGGCCTTTATCGTAGTGATAAACGCTGTATTCCAGCTCTTCGACGTGATAGCCTTCTTTCTCAAGAGCTTCGAGTACTGCGGCAGGCGTTTCGCCGTCCGTAGCCAGCGTCGTACGCGGATCGTCTTTGAGGAGTTTCACAGCCTTCTGCACGAGAAACTCGTCATTCTTGCGGATCATGCACTCGCGGTTCTGGCAGCCCGCGCAACCGCCCGTACATTCGTCCTTGAACAACACCTGATTGGCCGTGTTGTGCTGGCAGGAAAGGCACTCCGTCTTATCGAAGTTGTAGCTTTCCAACTTGGTCATGTAACGCTCGTAGAGCCGCCGGGCGATCTCCTTGATCCGCGCGGTCTTCCACGAGCTGTAACACCCCTCGGCGAAATGATCGTTGTAGACCTCCTGCTGGATGTCGGCGGGATATTTGGCGATCTCCGTAGCGACGCCCACCGAAATCTCCTCCTTGTCGAGCATCCCGGCCAGGGCATCGATCAGCTCGCAGAGTTTCAGTCGCGAGCGGATGTAGGCTTCCGACTTGCCGAACTTGCCCACGAGACTCTCGATCGTATGCCGCCCCGACTGCAAGGCCCGCTTGTAGGCAGCGGCCTCCTCGCGCGGCCGTACGTCCTCGCGTTGCAGGTTCTCCGTGATGGCGGCATCCTCGGCCTCGGCGTCCGACAGATCCCGCACCAGGGCCGGAATGAATTTCAGATTCGCCATGGCGGCAGCCCAGTAGCGACGCTCGCCGTAGACGATCTCGAAGCCCTCGTCCCTCGGACGCACGCAGATAGGCTGCAGTACGCCCGACTGTCTGATGCTCTCGGCAAGTTCCAGCAACGTTTCTTCGCGGAAGTTTTTGCGGGGATTGTAGGTCGAATTGACGATCTTGTTCAGATCCAGCAGCCGGACATCCGTCTCGGGATGGGCTGCCGGTTGTTCGGCAGGACTGGTTTCTGCGACAGGATTCACAGCTCCGATATCCGTTGCCTGCGGTTCGGCGGGTTTCATGTCGGGACTCCCGGCTGCAACCGGGTCTTGCGCTTGCGCCGCAACGGCCTCGGAAACGGCCGGCGTCCGAACTGCGGACTTGCCGCTCTGCTTCGATTTCGAATTTGCTTTCGCAGTCTGCATAACATGTAACAGTTTTTACCGTGTGTCTCACGTGTTTTCTGCTCGCACGAATTTTATTGTTTTTATCGCGCAAGCAATGAATAATATGTTATGAGGCTTTATATCCCGAACGGATCGGTTGCCTCGGGAAGATTCATAAGCCCGCGGCGCAGGTGCAGGGGCGGAAAAATACCGCAGCCCCGGCGAGGATGATTTTTCCGTCCCGGAGCCGGAGAGGGAGGCCCGGCCGACCGGCCCGGGATTATCTTTCCCGGGGCAACCGGCAGGATAGGTAATTTCCATTTATCTTTGCCGTGACAAACATCGGAAGCAGCAGCTTCGATGTCATATTGAAACCCGTCATTTCTGGGTATAATCGGATCGAAGCATCCGGCAATATCCTGCATTCGGTCGGATTCATCTCCGTTTCCGGTATATATCTCCGGAAAATTTGCCGGTTCCATACGAACAGTTAATTTTGTAATAGATTCAGTTTATCGGAATGCGTAAATCGGTATTCATACTGCTAACGGTTTTCATGGCCTGCCTGCTCTGCAAGGAGTCGGAGAATATGCCGGGCACCTCTCGGAAATTCATGGATGAAACATTCCTAAACCGTGGGGAGGAGAATTTACTTGCCAGGCAATGGCAATGTGAATATATCTATTCCGATTTAAGTTTCACCAGTGTCTTGCCGGAGGCCAAAAAGACACGCTCGACCGTATCCATGTTCCGGCACGGAGCCCATGGGCGCTTGCGTGCCACGGTTTTATCAATGTGTTGCGTCACATACGGGATTTCGGGCGTCGCAGGACTCGCAGCAAGGGTACACGGAAAAGGTTTCGTGGCCGGCCTACATGCCGTAGACTATTACGTCTATCGCCTGCACCGGCTCATTATTTAGCCATATGGCAAGAAGACTCGCAAAGGCCGGGTAAAAACATGGAATGTCCGGAAAACGGGAAAGTTGTATGTCCTGTTTTCGGGGGAATAAAATGCCCGGCTGTCTCGCGCTCGAAATTCGTTTTTTATACGTGTCGCCCCGATGCATATACGATAAATATCGCTCCGGACGGCTCTGTTCTTTCGGAGAATCCTAAAGATGGAAATTTACGATGTACCGATATGCTGACGCGTTCCGTTGTTCACGACGGAATTTTTTATGTTTTGAAGAGAGCTGTCGTGATCTCACACAACGGCCTGTACGGGTAGATGAAAAGTGTCTTTGGAGGGAGTTTTCGGTATTCCCATATGACGGTATAAACACTCCGGACACCGTTTCCCAACAGTATCCGGAACTGACAAAATTGTGCTTGCGGTATTTTGCACAGGATAAAAATACGGATTCTTTTCGAAAGCAGCAAGCCGTGCCCCGGTTTTTCAGCTTCCGGCGGTTCATCCTCGAGAATTTGCGTTTCTTATATCGCCGCCCGTTTTAGCAATTTTTCCCGCGGGCCGATATCCGGTTTGTATATTTGTATAATAGACCGAAAATAATTATTTTGGAGTCCTGAAAAACATAATCTCCGAAAGCTGTATGGTAGAATTGGATAAAAGCCAAAAGAAAATTGCCCGAACACTCATAAGCCGGGCCTTGGAGCGTGAATGCTGTACCTTTCTGGCGAAACTCAAACGACTCCTGCAGGATGAAAAAGCGCAGTCCTGCCATGAGAAATATTTGGAAATATATAAGAGCATACAGACATTCGACAAAGATATAAGTCGTCAGTATGACGGTCTGAACGGCTCCCGCTATGCTTTGACGGTATTCAGCCTTTTCTATAACGGAATCCTTACGGAGAAGGATCTCTCGGAATTCGACGACAGAACCCGGGAAGCGTTCTTGGAGCACAGACGGCAGTGGAATCTGGAGTTGTAAGCCGGCAGCACGGACATATACCGCATATGAACCCGGCATGCAGAACCCGAAGGAGCCTCGCAGAAAAATTCTTTCGGGAATGGAATGCCGTGCACCGAGGGAACCGGCCGAAAAAAATAGCATCACAAAGCTGTTTTTGTGAAAAAATATCTATTTTTGGATCGTGTTAAACTACTAAATTCCATACGACCATGAATGAACTGGTAAAGACTATCGACGAGCTGTATGCGGCATTCAAGACCGACGCAGAGCTTCAGGCGGGAAAAAACAACAAAGCTGCGGGACTGCGCGCCCGTAAGGTGTCGCTGGAGCTTGAGAAGAAACTCAAGGAATTCCGGAAAACGTCGCTTGCGGCAGCTGCCAAATAGCTCGTTTTCATCGCATGACGCAGGGTGTTCTTTCGAAGGACACCCTTTTTTGTCCCGGCGGTTTCGGCCTTACCGGCGGAGGAAATGACGGCAGCCCTGTCGAAGATTCAGCCCCGGAGTTTCCCGTCGGTCGTCAGGGAGGGATTCAACCGCTCCCGAAGGCTCGTATTGCGTTTCAGCACGGACATATTGCGGACGGCATAGGCCAAGGCTTTCATTGCGCCGATCAGCACGCAGATCTTTTTGGCGCGCGTAATACCCGTATAGATCAGGTTGCGCTGGAGCATCACGAAGTGGGTCATCAGTACCGGCATGACGACGATCGGGTATTCCGACCCTTGGGCCTTATGGATCGTCGTGGCGTAGGCCAGCGTCAGTTCGTCGAGTTCCGTGACATCGTACTCGACCTTCTTGCCGTCGAAATCCACCGTCAGCATCCTGTCCTCCGTATCCACCTCCCGGATATAACCCAGATCGCCGTTGAACACATCCTTGTCGTAGTTGTTGCGCAACTGCATCACGCGGTCGCCCTGTCGGTAGGTGTAGCCGCCGCGGCCGAGGCTCGGCCCCGAAGGATTCAATGCCTGCTGCAACAGCAGGTTCAGGTTCGCGGCGCCCACGACGCCCCGCTGCATCGGCGTAAGTACTTGAATACGGTCCGGACTTTCCCGGTAGGCGCGGGGCAGGCGCTCCTTCACCAGCCGGACGATGGTTTCGGCGGCCCGTTCGGGGTCGTCCTCCCGCATGAAGAAAAAGTCGGTGTCGCGGCCGTTGCTCGTATCGGGGAAGCGTCCCTGGTTGATGGTGTGGGCGTTCATCACGATACGGCTCTTCTGCGCCTGCCGGAAGATGCGCACGAGCCGCACGACGGGGATACGCTGCGAGTCGATGATGTCGCGCAGGACGTTTCCCGCCCCGACGCTCGGCAGCTGGTCGATGTCGCCGACGAACACCAGCCGCATCCCCACGGGAACGGCTTTCAGCAGGTTGTTCATCAAAAGGATGTCGATCATAGAACACTCGTCCACGATCAGCGCGTCGCCTTCCAGCGGGTTCTCGTCGTTGCGCTTGTAGCCGTCCTGCGGGTTGTACTCCAACAGCCGGTGGATGGTCTTGGCCTCCATGCCCGTCGCCTCGCTCATACGCTTGGCAGCACGTCCCGTCGGTGCCGCCAGCAGCACGCGCAGGCCGGCTTTTTTCAAGGCCGCGATAATTCCCTGCGTCGTAGTCGTCTTACCCGTACCGGGGCCGCCGGTCAACACCATGACTTTGGACGTGACGGCCTGCCGGATAGCCGCAAGCTGAACTTCGTCGTATTCGATGCCGGTTTCCGCGGTGAGGGACGACGGATCGAAAAGCCCGTCGAACAACGAACGGCCCGTACTCTCTGCCAAATCTCTCAGGCGACGCGACGTACCGCACTCGGCATGGTAGAACGGAGGAAGGTAAATGGCATCCTTGTCGAGAATAAGGTCTTCGGCCTGAAGCATCCCTGCAAGGGTGTCACGGATAGCCGTTTCGCCCGCTTCAAGAAGCTGCCCCGCAGTCTTTACCAGCTGTTCCTCCCCGGCGTAGACATGTCCTTCGTCCGAAAGTTGTCCCAGCGTATAGAGGATGCCGCTCCGGCACCGTCGCGGGTCCTCTTTCTCATAGCCCATCTTTGCGGCGATGCCGTCGGCGGTCTTGAAGCCGATGCCCCAGATATCGTCGGCAAGGCGGTAGGGATTCTCCCGCACCTTGTCAATACTCTCCTTGCCGTATTCCCGGTAGATTTTGGCCGCATAGGCCGTGCTCACGCCGTAGCCCTGCAGAAAAAGCATGACATTTTTGATGTCTTTCTGCTTCTCCCAACTCTCGCGGATCTTCGCTACACGCTTACGTCCGATGTTCGGAACTTCGTAAAGCCGTTCGATCTCCGTCTCGATGATGTCGATGGTCTCCGTTCCGAATCGCTGGACGATAGCCCGGGCGAACCGGGGGCCGATGCCCTTGACCAATCCGCTGCCGAGGTATTTTTCGATCCCGTACACCGTGGCGGGCATCGTCTCCTCCCATGTCGCGGCGACGAACTGGCTGCCGTAGCGTTTGTCCACCTTCCATTCGCCGCGGCACAGAAGGACGCTGCCCACGGGAACCTCCAGCAGGTTACCCACGAGCGTGACAAGGTCGTTATAGCCCTTCACCTTGACCTTCAGCACCGAGTATCCGTTCTCGGGATTCTGATAGGTGATACGTTCCACGACACAGCGCAGAAGAGTTGCCGGGTGTTCGTTCATAAAACGGACGATACTGAATACCCAGTAAAATTACGGAAAAAATCCCGGAATAGCAATGCCGCCGGGCATACGACCTTTATTCATCGTCCAAGGTATTGAGATATTCTTTGATAATATCCCTATGACATGGATAAGGCTTACAGAAGCATCCCAAGCGTTTGCCTTTCAAAGCATGGATACGCTGACGAAACTCAGGATCGGTACGCAGGCGTCCGTAAAAATAACTGCGGTAGCGGTCCAAAGCAGCACCGCGGCTCATGCCTGGCAGCAGCCGAAAAGGATTCCTGAAATAACCGTCTTCACCACGGCCGGCACGGCCGATGTAAACATCGCATGCTGCATAACGAATGTTTACCACTTCAGTTCGTTTCATGACATAAAATTTTAACATTGACGCGGGGTTCTCCCCGCGTCGGAATGCACTACGCCCGTTCCACTACGACGATCTCCGCACGGCAGGCAGTGCGTGCGAACGGCTCCTGCATGGGTGTCCGGTGGTGGATGATAAAGTGCCGCATCGTCTCCTGTACGGCTTTGGGACGCTGCTTGTCGATAAAGCCGTACGGCAGAAGCAGCACGGCACGATCGCCCGAGCGTTGCGTGCGGGAGAGCCATTGCAGGAAGTAGACACACTCCACAATCTCGAACGGCGGATTGGCAATGACGTTCTCGCAGCGGAAGTCGATCTCATGAAATTGCATCCGCAGCGCAGCAGTTTCGGGATAGAGGCGTTCGTATAGATCAACCAGCTCCGCATCGGCATCGAAGCCGAGGAGCGCCGACGGATGCACGCCCTCGAGGAGCAGGGCGCGCGTAAGTTGCCCCGTGCCGCAGCAGGCGTCCACGATATGGCTGTCATTGTCGAAATATCGCACGGCCAGTGCCGCCATCTGGCAGGCCGTGCGGTCGGGTGTCAGGTATTGCGAAGCATAGACGCCCTTGCGGCGCTGCCGCTCGCACATTGCATCATACGGCCAGTTATCGCCGCCGTAGAGGAATGGCAGGTCATTGTGCTGCTGCCAATAATCGAGAATCTCCGGCAGCGTATCCGGCCAGTGGAAATTGCGCCGCAGATAGTAATTCTGAAGCGCATAGCGTTTTGTGATTCTTTCAAAGATTTTCATTGGATCAGGTTTTAGGGTTACTCTTTTTTCTGCCGCGGCACCGCAATCCAGTCGGGATTCAGCGTCATACGCCAATCGGGA
>OOAN01001378.1_pt1 | contig 13489 bp, 8 predicted proteins | sample 1671301 | NCBI WGS metagenome assembly OOAN01 (sample SAMN06348142, study PRJEB24527) | human gut metagenome | biome: human gut; feature: ankylosing spondylitis patient; material: feces | host: Homo sapiens | place: China | collected 2015-10
AGAACCCCAAGTCGCTGGCGCTGCGCACCCACTCGCAGACCTCGGGCTGGTCGCTTACGGAGCAGGATCCGTTCAACAACGTGGCACGTACCGCCATCGAGGCCATGGGCGCCGCCCTGGGACACACCCAGTCGCTGCACACCAACGCTTTGGACGAGGCCATCGCCCTGCCGACCGACTTCTCGGCACGTATCGCCCGTAATACGCAGATCTACATCCAGGAGGAAACCAATATCTGCCGCGAGGTCGACCCGTGGGCAGGCTCCTACTACGTGGAGTCGCTCACCAACGAGATCGCCCACAAGGCATGGGAGCGTATCCAGGAAGTCGAGAAACTGGGCGGTATGGCCAAGGCTATCGAAACCGGTATTCCGAAGATGCGCATCGAGGAGGCTGCGGCCCGCAAGCAGGCACGCATCGACTCCGGCGAGGAGAAGATCATCGGCATCAACGAATACCGTCTGGAGAAGGAGGCCCCGATCGACATTCTCGCCGTGGACAACACGGCCGTGCGCGAGAGCCAGATCAAGCGACTCAAGGAGCTGCGCGCCAACCGCGACGAAGCTGCCGTGAAGAAGGCGCTGGCCGCCATCACCGAGTGCGTGAAGACCAAGCAGGGCAACCTGCTCGAACTGGCCGTCGAGGCCGCCAAGGTCCGCGCCTCGCTGGGCGAAATCTCCGATGCCTGCGAAGTGGTCGTAGGCCGCTACAAAGCTGTTATCCGTTCCATTTCAGGTGTTTACTCTTCAGAAGTGAAAAACGACAAATCCTTCGAGCGCGCCAAGGAGCTGTGCGCCGAATTCGCCAAGAAAGAGGGCCGTCAGCCGCGCGTGATGATCGCCAAGCTCGGCCAGGACGGACACGACCGCGGCGCCAAGGTGGTCGCTACGGGTTATGCCGACATCGGCTTCGACGTCGACATGGGTCCGCTGTTCCAGACTCCGGAGGAGGCCGCCAAGCAGGCCGTCGAAAACGACGTGCACGTAGTCGGCGTATCGTCGCTGGCCGCCGGCCACCTGACGCTCGTGCCGCAGATCATCGCCGAGCTGAAGAAGCTGGGCCGCGAGGACATCATCGTCATCGTCGGCGGCGTGATCCCCGCGCAGGACTACGATGAACTCTACCGCGACGGCGCCGCCGCCATCTTCGGCCCCGGTACGCCGATCGCCACGGCAGCCATCAAGATCCTCGAAATCCTGCTCGCCGAGTAAATTCCCGGCTCCGACAAGAGAAACGCCGCGGTCGCAAGACCGGGGCGTTTTTTGTTCCGGAGCACTTCGGGAGGGACTTTTTTCACCCGCCAAAGACCGGAACGGGAGTTTTTGCATTATCTTTACGACTGAAATACACAAATTCATTCATTCCAACGTTCCATTCGCATGAAGAAAACCCTCATTCTGTTGCTTGCCTGCTGTGCCTGCATCCGGTCGCAGGCGCAGACTCCGGAGGCGGCCGCCGCACCGGAACCCTCCGTAACCCGGACCGACAGCGCCCTGACATTCCCCGAACCTGAATTCATCGGCCAGGCATTGGCTATCCGGCCCGACAACAGAACCGAGCAGCTCGTTCAGGAGAGCCTGGCTCCCCGCCACCGTTCGTCCACCGGGCAGAAACTGTTCGGCATCGGAAAGGACCACATCGACGAAATGACGCTGAAAGGCGCGCAGTCCCCCGTCCGGTTCCGGAAGAGCGACGGCATCGCCTTTATCATCCGCGTTCCGGACAACCTGATCGACCCGATGTCGGTGATCAGCGTCTTCCGGTTCAAGGTCAAGAAGAAGATGCGGATCGCCGAATACGCGTCGGTCGGAACCTTCGGCGACCGGCAGCGCAACACGCTGGAACGGCAGCCCTTCACCTCGCGCCGGTTCGGAAGCAGTTCCTACCTCATCATCCTGAAAGGCGTCGAGACCGGAGAATACGGCATCACGGTCGATGCGCTGGGCAGTCTCAACGTTTCGACGTTCGGGGTGGACGAATAAACCCGCGTTCCATGACAAACGATCCCCGCAACCTCGGTTGCGGGGATCGTTCTTTCGGCAACCGGCAATGGAATCACAGGCAGGCCTCCAGAATCCGGCGGGCCATGGCGCCGTCGACGTTCTGCGCCTCGCCGAACCGATCGCCCGCAGCCGTGAAGCGGCGTTCGATCTCGGCGATGGTCTCTTCGCCGATACCCTCCTCCGAAAGGCGTGTCGAGAGGCCCAGCGAACGGAAGAACGCCTCGTTGGCCGCAATCGTGCGGTCGATGCGCTCCTCCTCCGAACCGCCGGCAATGCCCCAGATACGCTCGCCGTATTGCAGCAGTTTGCCGCGTTTCTGCCCGCGCAGCACGCGCAGCGTACCGTTGATGACAATGGCCAGCGTCGCGCCGTGCGTCAAGCCGTGCAGCGCCGTCAGCTCGTGGCCGATCATGTGCGTCGCCCAGTCCTGCGTCACGCCCATACGGATCATGTCGTTCAGGGCCAGCGTCGCCGAAAGCATGTATTCCGACATCGTGTCGTAATCGCGCTCGTCCGCCAGCGCTTTGGGAGCGATTTCGACCACCGTATGCAGGATGCCTTCGGCCCAGCGGTCCATCAGCCGCGACTGATGGGGCGTAGTCATATACTGCTCCAGCACATGCACGAAAGTATCCGCAAGTCCGCAGGCTACCTGACGCTTCGGCAGCGAATAGAGCGTCTCGGGATCGAGGATCGAGAAGACCGGATAATCGCCGTAGAAAGCATATTTTTCCTTGGTCTCGTAGCGCGAAATGACCGCCCCGGAGTTCATCTCGGAACCCGTGGCCGACATGGTGAGGACCGTAGCCAGCGGCACGGTCTTGCCGGCCTGCCCCTTGAGCACGATGTCCCATGCATCGCCGTCGTAGAGAAGGCCCGCAGCGATGAGTTTCGTACCGTCGATGACCGACCCGCCGCCGACAGCCAGCAGGAAGTCCACCTTCCGCTCTTTGCCCAGCGCAATGGCTTCGCGCAGGGTCTCGACCGACGGATTCGCCTCGATGCCCCAGAACTCGACCAGATCGCGGCCTTCGAGTGCGGCGACGACCTGATCGTAGACGCCGTTACGCTTGACGCTTCCGCCGCCGAAGGTCAGCATGATGCGTTTTCCGGCGGGAATGAGCTTCGGCAGACGGGCGATCTGGCCCTTGCCGAAAACCAGTTTGGTCGGATTGTGATAGATGAAGTTGTTCATGGCGAATATTTATTTATCCTATTACGAAGACAATGAATGACCGGACGGCACCGAAACCGGATTGCACCTGGTTTGACAGGGCCTCCGGCTGCTAAAAGAGCCGTTACGCCTCTAAAGATACGAAAAAAGCCGGACTGCGCAGAGAATTCTCCGCTAATTTTCAATCTTTGCGGTGAAAGCTGCCGGTTTGTGCTTAAACGAAGCAGAGCGCGGATGGGTGTACCGGAGTACGTCCCATTCGCGCCCTGCGGGAGCAAGTGCAAAGATGCACCGTAAAATCAATCGTTTAGAAGTACTTGCCGCGCAGGTCCTGAATCTTGGCCATCTGCTGGATAGCCGGGATGGCGAACTGCTGGGCCATGCCCTCGGCCATGGCCTGGGCGCGAACTTTCTCGCCTTCGGCGGTCTGCTTGTCGTCGGTCTTGACATCCCCGACCTCGAAGACATAGACGCCCGAAAGTCCCTTCACGGGAGCCGACAGGGCGCCCTTCTCGGCCGATGCGATGGCGCCCACCAGACGAGGCTCCATGCCCACGCCGTTCACGTAGAACGAACCGAAAGTCACATCGGAGAAGTCCTCCACCTCCGAGCCGAGACTTGCAGCCTGCTCGGCGAGGGTCGAACCCGAAAGGTTCTTAACGATATAATCGTATTTTTTGTCGCGAAGAAGCTGCGAACGGATCTGGGCCGAAACCTTATTCAGCGGTGCGTACTCATTGTCGTCGATCTCGGTCAGCGTGGCAATCACGTAGTCCTTGCCTACGTTGAAGATCGCCGAAAGGTCGCCCTCCTTCGCTCCGTAGGCCCAGCGGGCCACCTCGCGCGAATCCTCAAGGCCGCGGATCGTACGGTCGCCCTGGGCGATCGCAGCCACACGGGGCGTCACGGCAGCCGTCGAAGCGGCATCTGCGAATGCGGCGGCCGAACCCTTGGCGTTGACCATGAACGAACCGGCCTGGTTGTGCACGTCGCGGCGCGTGGCGGCCGAAGCCTCCACGGGATAGGTGATCGTAGCCACCTGCACGTGTTTCGAAGGTTTGTCGGCACGGTATACCTGCATCAGCTGGATGGCGTCGCCCGAAGCGATCTTCACGATGTCGCCCTGTCTGGCATTGGCCAAAGCGGCGGCGAACTCGCCCGTGAAGGCCGAGAAAGGCAGCACTCCCACTTCACCGCCGTTGGCGGCCGTAGCGTCGTAAACCGAATAACGGGCAGCGGTCTGCGCGAAATCGCCCCCCTTCTTCAGCACCGTCAGCAGGCTGTCGGCAAGCGCCTCCTGCGCATAGGGCAGCACGATATGACGTACGCCCACCGAGTCGGGAACCATCTTCGAATCGAGCGCGCGGGACATCGTCCACTCGTTGTTCTTCAGCACGGGACCGTACATCTCGCCCGCCATCAGCGCCTTGGCCTCCTCGTCGGAGAGCTGTGCGGCGGAAACGTAGCTGTCGGCGATCTTGCCGTTGCGGTTGGCGCGGACGAAGGTCTTCACCTCCTCGGCGGCGGCGAACTCCCGGCCCACCTCCGTCACGCTCTTCTCAAGCGCCAGCAGATCGTCGTCCGTGGGGGAGACCTCGAATACGACATACGAAATCGTACGCGACGGGGTCTGCTTGAACTGGTTCTTATGGCTGTTGTAGTAAGCCTTCACATCACCCGACGACACCTTGACGAGCGAATCGGGAACGGCCGAGAACTTCTTGCCGGCCCACTTGCCCGAGAAAGACTTGTTGGCAGCCTCGACACCGCGGGCGACCTCCAGCGAATTGACGTAAACGCCGCCCTTCACCAGTCCGAAGTACTTCTGCACCTCGCGCTCCAGACGGGCCTGCTCGTTGAGCTGCGCCCAGGCATTGGCCGCCTCGGGGTTGGTCTCGGCCTGCGCGAGGAACTGGCTGATGGCAGCCACGCTGTACTCGCCCGTGCGGGGATCGGCAAAAGCGTTGTAGAAAGCCTGCGAAGGATGCTGTCCGCTGACCATCGCCAGACGCTCCGGCTCGGTGACGCGAAGTCCCATCCGGTCGAAACCGGGCGTCAGTACGTGCTTGGCGATCAGCGCCTGCCAGGCGGCATTGGCCAGCATGGCCGACTGCTGCTCGTCGCTCTCCTGCATGTTGTTCTGCGACTTGATCGTCTCGTACTGGTCGTAGTACTCCGAATAGTTGATCTTCTCGCCGTCGATCACACCGACACGCGGGTCGTTGCCCGAGAAGCCCATTTCAGTCTTCAGAGAGAGGATGAATGCCAAGAGGGCCAGTGCGATGATGATCGAAAGCACGATGCCGAACTTGGTTCGTAAAGTGTTTAAACTTGCCATATAAATTGTTAATTATTCGTATTGTTTCGAATTATCAGCCAAAGGTAGTAAAATTAATTGTAAAAAGAACAGAATAAAAGTAAAAATATACGCACGCTTCGCCCCCGTAATCCCCGCCGGGGCGGGAATTTACCGGAAAGGCGGCGAAATCCGGCCCACGCTACAATTTCTTCACCCGCGCCAGTTCGATGCGCGAACGCGTCGTACGGAGAATCCGCAATTGCAGGCCGCCGATGAAAACCGTCTCCCCGGCGGTGGGAATACCCTCGTAATTGAAGATGATGAAACCGGCCAGCGTGTCGTATTCCTTGCTCTCCTCGATGCCGAGGTTGTATTTTTCATTCAGGTATTTCACCTCCAGGCGGCACGAGAGAACATACTCGTCGGGGCCGACCTGCTTTTCGGTGAGGTCCGGAATGTCGTGCTCGTCCTCGATCTCGCCGAAAATCTGCTCCAGCACGTCTTCGAGCGAAATGACGCCCGCCGTGCCGCCGAATTCGTCGATCACGACGGCGATGTTCGAACGGTGCTTGATGAAATTCTCCAGCATCAGCTGCAAAGGCATGGTCTCGGGCACGAAATTGACCTCCATCATCACGTCGGCGATCTGCCGGGGCCGCGTGAAAAGGCTTTTCGAATTGACGTAGCCCACGATGTTGTCGATCGACTTGCGCCAGACGAAGATACGCGAATATTTCGAGTCGACGAAACGCGCCGTGAGCTGTTCGATCGAGGTGTCGTCGATGTCCACGGCCTCGACGTCCACACGCGGAACCATGCAGTCCCTGACGCGCAGGTCGGCGAAATCCAGCGCGTTCTGGAAGAGTTTCAGCTCGTTGTCCGGTTCCGAATGCTGCTCCGGGCTGTTCGAGTCGAGCAGCGCCGCAAGGTCCTCGCGGTCGAAACTCGGAGTGATGTTCCGCTCCTCGACGCGGCGGCCCAGAAGGTGCAGAATGCCGTGGGAAAGCAGCGTCGTGAAACGCGCCACCGGATAGAGGACGATGTAGAAAAAATAGATCACCGGCGCCAGCGCGCGGTAATAGAAATTGGGATTGTTCCTGAAAATCGACTTAGGGAGAAACTCGGCGAAGAAGATGATGATGACCGTCGAAACGGCGGTGTCCACGGCGACCGAGCCGCTCCGGGCGAGCTGCTCCCACCCCAGCGAGGCATAGATGCTGCGCAGAAGCAGCGACATCGCCAGCGAATAGACGACCAGTGCGATGTTGTTGCCCACGAGGATCGTGGTGATATACTGCCCCGGATGGCGGGCGAAAACCTCGGCAATCTGGTCGAACATGCGGTTCTGCTTGCGGTCGATCTCCAGCTTGAGACGGTTCTTGCTCGTAAAGGCAATCTCCATCCCCGAGAAAAAAGCCGACAGCAACAGCATTACGACGATCAGGACGACGGTGGTGAGCATCGCTTTCAGTTTTTGAGTTTGGGTTCGACGGAAACCTGCTCCTCCCGCAGGACCGGACGCGCCTCCTCCCGGGAGCCGTCCCGCATTTTCAGCGGCCGGCGTTCAACCTCCGCTTCGGGTCTTCCGACCTGCCTTTCAGCCGGCCCGGCGGGAATCTCCCGGGCCGGAGCGGCCGCAGGCCCATCAGCGGGCCTCCCGGATTCGGACGTCCGGACGGCGGACCGGCTGTCGGAGGGCCGGCTGTCGGAGGGTTTCGGAACCGGGCGCACGGACGTGGAATCCGTGGCCGCAGAGTCGGCGCTCTGCTTCATCTCGACCTCCATACGGCCCTTCATGCGGCGAAAACGCCAGTCCTTGAACTCCTCGTCCGATTCGAAACCTTCGCCGATGAAGACATCGCGGCCGTTGTTCTGCACGATCTTCGAATCGACGTTCGAATAGATTTTCTTGGTCCGCGCATTCCAGAACAACTGCTGGGTGTAGAGGGTCTTGCCGTCGGATTTCTCGACGACGACGTTGCCCTTGGCCTCCCACAGTTCGCGGTTCTCGTAATAGATGGCGTAGTTGGCCGTCAGCACGGCGTCCACCGTGGTCAGCGAATCGTTCTGGTAGGTAGTGATCTTCACGCCCTTGCGGAATTCGCGGTAAGGTTCGCGGGCCAGCGAATAACCTTCGAGCAGCGGCGTGACGAAATGGTACGACCGGCGGCCGTTCTGCGACATCACGACCGAAAGGTCCTCGCTGTATTCGGTCATTATCGTCTCCTCGGAAGCCGAAGCGCGGCCCGCATCCTTGTCCGCACACGAGAATAGCAAGATAGCACTCCCCGTCACGGAGAGTGCTACCCTGATCGTTCTTGTCATGCGTTTTCCCATCGAAGCCTGTCGGGAGCGTGTTTTTTAGCGGGCACGGACGGTGGTGGTGATACCGGCGGCCGTTCCGCAGGTTACCGTATAGCGCGCACCCTCCTGCAACTCGTTGAAGAAGCACTCCTCCGAACTGGGGAAAACCGAACGGAACTTGCCGAGGGAACTCTTGGCGTGCTCCATGTACTCCGAATCGGCCGGGAGCAGTTCGACCGCCTTGGCCATCGTATCGTAAGCGGCCCCATAGGTCGCCAGACCGGCGAAACCGCCGCACGAACCTGCCGACGAAGCATAGCACTGCGCCAGGATGAAGTACGGAACGCCATCCTCGGGGTCCAGGTCGCGGGCCTGGCGCGCAGCGGCGGCAGCGCCCGGAATGTCGTTGGACACGAGGCCCACCAGCGCGATGCGCACGAGCAGTTTCTGACGCTCGGCGGGGTCTTTCTCGACATCCAGCGCCTCGTTCAGGTAGGTCTTCGCCTTTGCATAGTCCTTCTTGTTCTGGAAAGCCTGGGCCAGGAACATGGCCGTCTCCGACGAAGGCTTCACCTGATAGTATTTCTCGGCGATCGAGAAGTAGAAATCACCGTCGCACTTGGCGCGCGACATCAGAGCCACGGCCTGCGAAAGCAGCGCCTCGTCGTCGGGAGCGGCGGCCAGCTTGCCCTTGAAGAGTCTTTCGAGATTCTCGCAGCTTGCGGCGCCGCTCAATCCGAACGCAGCGTCGAACTGGCTCTTGTACTCGGCGGCAGCGGGGTTCTTCTCGAAGAACGGCGTCAGACGGTCGTACTCGGCGATGATCTCGTCGGGCATCACCTCGTCGGTATTCCTGTAATCGTCGCAGAGGTTCGAGAAATAGGCCACGACGGTCTCGGGATCGGTGTTGTCGCCGCCGGCCTCGATGGCTGCGCGGAACGCTTCGCGGATACCCTTGCGGTCGGCGGGTTTGTACATCAGATACTCACGGGCCTTGCGGTCGAGGATATAGGGCGTGCCGTACTTGGGATGGTCGCCGAAATACTCGTTGCGCAGGTCGTAAACGATCATCAGCGAGTCGGTATAGGTGTTTTTCTCGGCGATGCTCTTGGCGCGCGCGATCTTGTTCTTATAAAGCGTGATGCCGCGCACGAAGGTATTCTGCGAAGCCTTCGGACATTTGTCGAGCAGCTCCTTGAGGTAATGCGCGGCAGCGTTGTAATCCTTGTTGTCGAGCGACTCCTTGAGGAAGTTGCTGTTCAGAATGTTCTGCTCCCGCTCCTGAGGAGTGTCACCCCAGACCGCGTACTTCGGATCACTGAAATCTTGCTGTGCCATCGCTGCGACTGCAAAAAGCGCACACGCAGCAGAAAGCAGGAATTTAACGTTTTTCATCGGTCAGATTAATTTTTGTGTTTCTATCTTTTATTTTTGCTTGCCTGTCACATCAATCGAACTTGGAGCGCATGAACCAATATTCGCCGTTCTCCATCTGTCCCGCGAAGAGCGTGAAGCCGATCGCAAACTTGAAATACTGCTGCCGGACCAGCCCCAGGCGGTCGGCGATGTTGTAACCGCGGCGACCGTACTCGACACCGATGTCGATGGCCGAGAAGGCACCGCGCCTCACCGGAATGCCGATGCCCGCCGTCACGGCGTACTGCGCGAGCTTGTCCCCGTTGAACGTCTGGTTGTAGGCTCCGTAGCGGAAACCCGCACGGTAGGACCAGCGTTTGAGGAAGTGACGCGCATCGTAACGGTTCGGGGTGTATTCCACACCCATCTTGATCGTGCTCGTATTAGTGTAGGCCACCTTGTATTCCGTCTTGTTCTCCCCGCTGCCGCTGGTTCCCGTCATCTCGTAGCCCGAGTTGCGGCCGCCCCAGTTCTGGAACACATAATCCACGCCGACGGCCCACCTGCCGGTCTGGTAATAGGCCCCCACGGCCAGCTGCCGGGGCAGCACCAGCTTCAGGTGCGTCGTATCGCCCTTGACTACCGTGTTGTACAGGTCGCCGATATAGAGTTTTTTCGTCACCTCCGGGTTCAGGTCGCCGCCGAAGTCGTACGTCGCGCCGAAGGTCAGGATGCGCTTCGCGTTCAGAATCGCGTTCCACTGCACGCCGACCTGCCCCTTGATGCTCGAAATGCTGTAATTGTCCTGCCCCACCGTCGAGGTGAAGGTTCCCTCGCCCGTAATGGCGGTCGGGGTCATCACGAACGTACGGTCGATGTCGCCCCAGTAATACTGTGCGGCGATACCCACCGAAAAATTCTTGAACGGTTCCCAGCCCAGGCCGACCTTGACCTCCGTCACGTCGCCCTCGCCCTGGTAGTTGTACTGAATATTGCCGACGTTGGCGTAAATGGGGTCTTCGGGATCGTATTCGTGATAATACTTGGTCCTGTAACCCACCGAACTGTAAGGCGTGAGGCTGAAACCGAGTCCCAGCCGCTTCGCCACCGGCATCTGGAAAGCGATGTCGTGAAAGTTGAACGTGTTGTAGGCCGTCCGTTTCCCGACGCCTCCGACCGTCTGGGCGTTGTAGTAGTTCTGCCCCTCCAACCCGAAGTTGAAAAGGAAAGTCTTCTGCGGAGCCGCGCTGTAAGCCGCGGGGTTGAGCAGGTTGACCGTACTCACCGAACGCATGGCCACACCCGCACCGCCCATCGAGCGCATCTGCAGCGTACCGGGGGTATTCTGTTCGCCGATGCCGTACATCGTATAGGGCGAGAATGCGTTAATACTGCTTGTCTGGGCCGAAACGGCAAAAGGAAACATCGCTGCAGCCGCGACAACCAGCTTAATCAAGGTGTTCTTCACTTGCATTGTACTCTAAAATTCGATCCAATCCGCAAAAGACCAGATTACAATTTGCAAATATCGTGTTTTTAATTCTTTTCGCAAAGTATTTCGCGTCCCCGCCGGTAAAAATTACGCATAAATCGTCGATTTTTTTCTCCATCCGGGCCATATAGCCCTCAATTTCGAAGGTCAGCGAGTTCATCACCCCCAGGCGGATGGCCTCTTCGGTGGTTAGCCCCTGCAACTCCCCGCTTTCGGTCGGACCGCACAGCGGCAGGCAGGCCGTGTAGTCGTGGAGCGCCCGAAAACGGGTTTTCATCCCCGGCGAAATGCACCCGCCGCGGAACGTGTTGTCGGCCGTCACCAGGTCGATCGTGACGGCCGTGCCGAAATCGACGATCAGCACGTTGCGCCCCGGGTAAAGCACCGTGGCGCCCACGGCGGCGGCCAGCCGGTCGCGGCCCAGCGTCTCGGGCGTATGGTAGGCGTTGGCAACCGGCACGGGGGTCTGCGAGGTGAATTCCAGCAGGTAATCCGCATAGGGTCTGACCGTTTCGATCACGTCGTCCGCTTCGCCGCGCGTCGAGGCGACGACGGCCTTCGCGGCCCTGCGGCCCTCCAGCAACTCGCCGAGCATCGACGGATGCAGCCGCTCCACGCAGCGCTGGGCGACGATCCGTCCGCCGTCAAAAACGGCCAACTTGACAAGGGTGTTGCCTATGTCTACGATCAGATTCAAAGCTGCTGCAGCGTTTTGTATGCGTCTTCCACGTCTTTGACATTCCTAACGGTCATCGCCAACCGATTATTGTGCTGTTTGAGCACAAATCGGTCGGGCCGCTGCGTAACCCGCTGCAACAGGGTCATAAAGGCCTCGCTCTTGTAGAAAGGCGAGTTCTCCTCGCCCACGAAATGCACGATCATCAGCCCGTTCTTGACCTTCACGCGCTCCATGCCCAGACGAATGGCCTCCCAGCGCAGGCGCACGACGTTCAACAGCTCCTTCGCGGCGCGCGGCAGGGGACCGAAACGGTCCGCAAGACGGCTCTCGAAGGCCTGCAAAGCCTCCTCGTCCTTCGTCGAGTCGAGTTCGCGGTAGAGTTTCAGGCGTTCGGCCTGCTGCGAAACGTAGGCGTCGGGCAGCGCGGCCTCGACCTCGATGTCGATGTGCGCGTCGTCGATGAAACGCATCTGCTCCACGACCTCCTGCTCCCCGTCGCTCAAGCCCGGGACATGAAGCCCCTCGGCACGCAGTTCGGCAACCGCCTCGTTCATAATCTTTTGGTAGGTCTCGAAACCGATGTCGGCGATGAACCCGCTCTGCTCGGCGCCCAGCAGGTTGCCCGCGCCGCGGATGTCGAGGTCCTGCATGGCGATGTTGAACCCCGAACCCAGGTCGGAGAACTCCTCGATGGCCCGCAGACGCCGCCGCGCGTCGGACGACAGCAGCTCGTCGGGCGGCGAAAGCAGGTAGCAGTAGCCCTTCTGGTTCGAACGCCCCACGCGGCCGCGCAGCTGGTGCAGGTCGCTCAAACCAAAGTTCTGGGCGTTGTCGACGATGATCGTATTGGCGTTGGGAATGTCGATGCCGTTCTCGACGATGGTCGTCGACACCAGCACGTCGAATTCCCCGTAGATGAAGTCCATGATGAGTTTCTCCAGCTGCTCGGCCGGCATCTTGCCGTGCCCGACGGCCACGCGGGCCTTCGGACAGAGGCGCGTGATCAGCCCCTGGAGGGCCGGCAGGTCCTCGACGCGGTTGTGGACGAAATAGACCTGGCCGCCGCGGGCGAGTTCCGCCTCGACGGCGTCGCGGATGATCTCCTCCGAGAATACGTGCGACTCGGTGAGGATCGGCTGGCGGTTGGGCGGCGGGGTCGAAATGACGGACAAGTCCCGCGAACCCATCAGCGAGAATTGCAGCGTGCGCGGAATCGGCGTGGCGGTGAGCGTCAGCGTATCGACCGAAACGCTCATCTCGGTGAGCTTTTCCTTGGCGGCGACGCCGAATTTCTGCTCCTCGTCGATGATCAGCAGCCCCAGGTCGCGGAACACGATCTGCTTGCCCAGCATCTTGTGCGTGCCGATCAGGATGTCGATCTTCCCCGAGGCGAGATCCTCGCGGATCTGGCTGACCTCCTTCGTGGATTTGGTGCGGTTGATGTACTCCACCCTCACCGGGAAATCGCGCAGACGCTCGGTGAACGAGCGGTAGTGCTGCAAGGCAAGGATCGTCGTCGGAACCAGCACGGCGACCTGCTTGCCGTCGACGGCGGCCTTGAACGCCGCGCGGATCGCTACCTCGGTCTTTCCGAAGCCCACGTCGCCGCACACCAACCGGTCCATCGGCTGGTCCGACTCCATGTCCTTCTTGATGGCCGCCGTGGCCGACTGCTGGTCGGGGGTGTCCTCCCAGCGGAACGACGCCTCCAGCTCGTGCTGCAAATAGCTGTCGTGCGAGAAGGCGTAGCCCTTCGAGGCCTTGCGTTTGGCGTAGAGGGCGATCAGTTCGCGCGAAATGTCCTTGACGGCCTGCAGGTTCTTGGATTCCACGCGAGGCAGGACGAGGACCTGATCGCCGGGCAGCACTTCCTTGGCGCGGGGGACGACTTCGCCGCTCGGATGGACGACGATGAGGTTCGATTCGTCGGCACGGTTGCTGAATCCGCCGGCCCCCTTGATGTAGTCGTCCATATCCTTGTCTTTGTTCCAGACAATGGCTTGCGGCATCATGACTTCACCGCTGATGAGCACTACATCGGTCTTCTCGGGAATGACGATGACGTCCCCGTCCTCAAGGGCGAGATCCGCGATGTTGCCCTTGGTGCCGACCACGACGACGCCCTCGGGCTGCACCTCCTTGGCACGGGAAATGAAATTGGACAGCATTTCCGCTTCTTTGG